>Ga0315548_1000001_pt1 | contig 221843 bp, 217 predicted proteins | sample SalMarSW160110MG_2_FD_202540 | JGI IMG/M metagenome (GOLD analysis project Ga0315548, IMG submission 202540) | Salt marsh sediment microbial communities from the Plum Island Ecosystem LTER, Massachusetts, United States - Salt Marsh Sediment SW1601-110 ... | reverse complement strand
ACTTGTGCGATAATTTGATTAACCGTTTTGTCAAATATGCTCCCCTCGCTATTGTTGGGTGTGCAGACACAAAATCGCTTTTGACTGGAAAATGGGCCGTTGTTGACACTACAATTGCAATGCAGAACATGGTTATTGCCGCGTGGACTTTAGGGATAGGTTCATGTTGGATAGGAGCTTGCAACGAAAAAAAAGTCAAGGAATTGCTAAAAATCCCTGATAAATGGAAGTTTGTTGCGTTATTAACTTTCGGGTATCCTGCCGAACAGCCAAAACAAAGAAAGAAGAAACCTTTTGAGAAAATGTTTAGCTTTAATAGTTTCTAACTACTTGGATAGGAACGACTATTTTGGTTTTCTGAACCTACTTATCCAATTATCTTCAAATCAGCTTTATCATAGATTTCCTTCAACCTTTCTAGACTAAAATCGGTGTAATGCCTTCCCAAAATACTGCGAGGAGCTCCCCCCCACAAAAGACAGTTACTGCATAAAAAGATAAAAAAGGTTAAAAATCCTTCGTGCCAAATATATTTTGATTAATTATGTCAAAGTTTATGTCAGAAGAAGAAATAAAGGCTATAATAAAACAAAAAAAGAAAGAGGAACTCCTAAATTATGTTCAGAATAAGGGAACTATAGATGTAAGTCAAGCGGATTCATTCTTGAAATCTGAGGATCTTACGGAAACTGTAAAATTACTTTTTGAGCTCGAAAACGAAGGATACATTGAAAACACAATAAAAGATTTTTTTCATATAACATTTGAAGGAGAAAAACGAGCACTTGACTGTCGAAGACAGAGGGAATCTTAGATGGAGGCCTTAGGGACATATCTTATTGATAACTTGGTTTTTTTTGTCATTACAGTTTTAACCCTTCTCGTTTGGAATTTTACGGATCTGTACATTGAATTGAAAATTCTTTCTTTTGTCCGTCGCAAAGAATTTTGGATATATTATCTAGTTGGTGCTTTCTTCTCAATTGTTGCAATGGAAGGTGGATTTATACTTGGTTTATTTGAAATCGACAACAAAGGTATTATCGCTGTTATTGCTCCACTCGCATTTTCGATAATTTTGGGGAATCTTGTGGTAAAAGTAGGAGGTGTAGATAATTCTGTTAATTTTTCTGAATTTTTTGATAAATTTAGATTTGCTATAAAATCTAGTCTAAATATCAAGAAAGAAATGGATAAGGTTAGACTTCAGACAAGACTTCTCGATTCTGAGGTAGATAACCAAAAAATCTTGGAGTGGTGCAGATTCTATGCAAAGGATGAAGAAATTGCCACTTTAGTCCAAAAAACCCAGAAAATGAAACCCAGAATTGAAAAGATAGAACTTATCAAATTCCTTGTTGGAAAAGCAAACACAGCAGAAATTACAAATACCCTAGAACGACAAATACCTAAAAAATAGAGGGAATTAAATCGATACCACTTTCAAGTCTGCTTTTTCATAGATTTCCTTCAGCAATCAAATTCCTTGAGGATTGTAGTGTCTTGCTAACACATTTTTTGGCGCTCTACCCTGAAAAACATCAATATATCTGTCCGGCACAAAGGCTTTTTCCATCTCTTGACTGAAAAATCTCAAGTCTTCCATATCAACCATTAAGCAATTTGTTGCTGGTTCAAGTCCGGCCCTCGGCACCACAATTTTAACTGAAATAAACTTAAGACAAGTGCTCAAGACGCCGCAGTAGCAAGTATGGGCGGATACAAGTCAGCAAGTCGGGAAATGTGGGTTAGAATGAATAATTGTAAGTAGGAAAAAAGGTCTAAAATATTGTTGAATGAAATGCATTTCAGGCAAGGCATTAGGGTTGTTCCAGCTAATAGGCGATTAGCAAATAAAACGTGGTGAAGAAAATCCAAAAAACCGTAAATTGACTACATGAAATATTAAAGGAACAACAGCAACAAAAGCTACTGGAGAAGTTCATGAAACGGCAGCACTTGGCAATCATACTGGTTACCGTAACGGTAATAGCGGTCAGCTCAGTTACGCTGGTTTTGCTAGGCAACACTCCCATTGACCGTGAACCAGTGCACTACACCTATAATGTTGTTAACGTGTATCCTCATGATGAAACTGCTTTCACGCAAGGACTGGTTTTTGAGGACGGCTTCTTGTATGAGGGCACAGGACTCTACGGTCAATCAACGCTGCGCCGCGTAGAATTGGAGACCGGCAACATAACCCAGCTTTACTCTTTACCTGACAACTTCTTCGGCGAAGGCACCACAATTTTCGAAGACAAAATTGTCCAATTAACTTGGAAATCAGGGAAAGGCTTTGTTTACGATAGAAGCTCCTTTGACTTGCTGCAGACTTTCGAGTACCCCACTCAAGGATGGGGAATCACGCATGACGGCAGCAGGCTGATAATGAGTGATGGGACGGCAACTCTGTATTTTCTGGACCCAGAAACCTTCCAAACTACAGGTCAGGTTGAAGTGTACGACGAAGAGCCTGTAACATCACTTAACGAACTTGAATACATCAACGGAAGCGTCTACGCGAACATCTGGAAAAAAGACCAGATAGCAATAATAAATCCAGAAACTGGGAAGGTCACAGGGTGGATAGACTTGAGTGGCATCAACGATTCAGAAAAGACCGCAGAAAACGTGCTCAACGGAATCGCATACGACCAGAACGGGGATAGACTCTTCGTGACCGGAAAAATGTGGTCACAACTTTTCGAAATTGAGTTAATTCCTGCAGAATAGCCGTTTGTGAAACTATGTGCAATCAAAAAAATGGAAACAAAAAGAAAGAGGGGATGCCCTCTTATTCTTCTAGGATTTTGTTTGCTTCTTCGCCGTAGGCATCCATAACGTAGGGGATTCCAGAGATTTTCGCTGCCTCTTCCGTTAACGCCATCAGGTCCTTGCGGGATATTGTTGAGAGCCTGAAGTTTCTGCTTCCAGCCATCAACTGCTGCAAGCCAACCTTGAACTTTTGACAGTAAGTGTAGAATCCAACAGCACCCAAAGGTATCTCCTTCATCTTTGAACCAAACTTTTCCTTAAGCTCCGAATAGGCAACAAAGATTTCGCTAACGGTACTGCCATACTTGGAAACCGACTTGGGCAATTTGTCCTCCTCTAGCCACTTTGCTATGTTCTTTCCAACCATTCCCGGAATCATCAAGCCTCTGCCCATGCACACAGCCTTAACATAGGGGCTGCCCATGGCAAGCGCCTTGAACACGCCATCCTCTGACGAGAAGCCGCCAGCCACCGCAATGTCAGGAACCCGCATGCCTTTTCCTTCAAGTTTTTCGCAGAACTTGTAAGTTAGAGCCTGCAGATAGAATGTTGGAATTCCCCACTCGTTCATCATTGGCCAAGGACTCATTCCTGTGCCGCCAGGAGCGCCATCAACTGTGAGCAGGTCCAATTTTGCTTCTGCGCCGTAGCGTAGTGCCATAGCCAACTCCAAGGCAGAGTAAGCTCCCGTTTTCAGGGTGACCCGCTTGAATCCTAAGCTTCGGAGGCGATCAACTTCCTCAAAGAATGCCTCTTTAGTTACAAAACCTAATCTGGAGTGGCGCTCAAATTCTTTGATTGCTCCTTCGTTGAATGCTGCTTGGTTCTCTTTCAGAGTAGGGTCAGGCGAAACAATGTAGCCTCTTTTTTTGAGTTCGACAGCACGCTTCAATGAATTAACTTTGATTTCTCCACCAATACACTTGGCGCCCTGCCCCCACTTCAGCTCAATTGTGTCTAAGCCATGTTTTGATGACACATACTCGGCTACTCCAAATCGGGTGTCCTCAACGTTCATCTGGACGAGAAGCTCACCGTAGCCTTCATAGAATTTCCTGTAAATTTCTATTCGCCTATCCATCTCAGGCGATTTAGTGATCTTTCCCTTACTGTTTAACACAAGACCCGGATCGATTCCGCAAACGTTCTCACCGCAAACAAGCGTGATACCGGCTATAGCTGCGCCTATCGCAAAGTGTTCCCAGTTTTTCCGTGCGATTTCAGTAGAGCCTAGGGCACCCGTGAATATAGGTATTCTCATTTTGACTTTTTTGGTCCATCCGTAATCTGTTTCGGTGTCCACGTTGGGGAAAAGGGCTGTGTCTGGGTCTGCTTTGACGCCTGCTGGAAGGCCTTTTGCTCCTCGGGCGTAGCCTTGAATGTTCAGGTGGGAATAATCTACGGGGTAGTTTTTGTCTGCTCCGGCTGTTATTTCTCCGAATGGTCCTGGATAGAGTACCTCACGGCCTCTGAAGGATGATAACCAAATTTCGCAACCGCCTCTACATCCATCGAGGCATCTTGAGCAGATCCCGGACATGGGAACAACGCTCTTGGATCGATTGAATGTGCCGGTTGATTCGTCAGCGTTTGGTCTTCTTAAATTCATTTTGTTTCATCTCCGATTTTTTAACACATTCTTTTTACGGTATACGGTAACCTCTTGCCTCATTATAGGGAGGTTCTTATAAGTTTTTTCAATCAAAGGGCGTTATTAACGTCAAACATTCATTTTTGCATATACGTAAAACCCTAAACCTGAACATTCATTCAGGATTGCAGACTCCGCAGTTCATTCCGCATGGCGCTGTGAGTTCAGGCGTGAAGTTTCTTTTCTGCATAAAAGGCTAATAAGCCGATGGCGCCTTAACTTTTTTACTTGTTTGCAGAGAATTCGTTAGAAGGCAATAAGGTGGCATGAATTATGGCAGCTGATGAGAATCTGATTGGATATTGTGGTCTTTATTGCGGGGATTGCCATGGTTTTTCAGGGAAAATTCCGGATCTGGCAAGAGATTTAAGAAAAGAACTCAGGAAGATGAGATACGACAAATTTGCTGAATTCATCTCCACGTTTTCGTTTGGCAAAGATTTCAGAAACTATGAGGAATGCTATAAGGTTCTTGGCGCAATGGTGAAATTTCGCTGCAGAAAAGGCTGCAGAAACGGGGGAGGGTCTCCCTTCTGCAAAATCAGAATCTGCGCACAAAAGAAGGGAATTGAAGGTTGCTGGCTGTGTGATGAATTTGAAGGCTGCAAAAAACTGGATTTTCTGATTCCAGTTCATGGAGATGCGCATATAAAGAATCTTGGGGCAATCAAACGAAAAGGCAAGGATGCTTTCTTACAAGGCAAAAGACTCTGGTATAGTAAAATCAGAGAGTGATGCCAGTTATGTCTGACAGTTGGGGCACAGGTACACGTGTCCTCCGCCCATGCTCAGCTTTTCTATCTTGGTTCCGCATTGGGGGCAGGTTTGCTGTTTCATGTTTGGTCCCATGGCTGGCGTGTAGCCGCCCTGCTTTCCGTGTAGGTCGCTGAACTGGTCTTTTCCGTTTAGTCTGATTCTCTCTTTGAACACAAGCCGGATGGCATCGTATAGGCTTCGCTTTTCTTCTGCGTCAAGTTCTGAGGCTTTCCTTTTTGGATGAATTCTAGCCCGATACAGGATGTCCTGGAAAGTGCTGTTGCTTACGCCAACAAGGACAGCGTCTTTTCCAACCAGCACTGACTTTAACATTTTGTTGTGGTCTGCCATCCGCTTCGAAAACCGCTCAAAAGTGAACTCTTCATCGGTGGGTGAGAGCTTTGTGGAGTCGAAGTCTCGTTTGTAGACATAGGAGCGCTCCAACTCATCATCCCTGAGCACTTGGATGACGCCCATGCTGGTTAACCTGACAGTCAACAGTGTGCCGTCGCTGAAGTCTACTCGCAGATGAAACTTGGGAACATTTGCTGCATCCGTGTGATAGAAGATTTCGCCGCCGTACTCGGGACCAAGAATCAGGTTGGCTCCGTTGTCGAATTTTACGCGTATCACGTTGCCTCTAGAGGCTACGGTTTCGATTTTTCCGTTGACAAGCTGATTGAAGGACGTTAAGTCCTTGTCCATCATGCCAATCCGTTGTAATCGTTCACAGTCTTTAACTAGAAATGATTTTACACGTTTGCCCCTAAGCTCTTGGTTCATTTGTTCAGCAAGAATTTTGGCTTCTGGAAGCTCAACACTCATTGAATAACCTCCAATCCTCCACTCACTCTGTTGTTAGCTGGTATTTAAGCTCCAAAGCTGGCAGAACATCAAAAAGATTCTAGCCGACAAGCAACTCTTCGAAGAGGTTCTTCCGTTTGATAATAATCAAAGCCGCAAGAAGAGCTGCCATGATTATCTGCATCCACAAGGACCCAAGCGGGTTTCCAAGAGCGAAGTAGATGGGGCTGGGTGTGGCGGTTGCGGGGAGGAAAGGCCATAAAACCGGGTTATACGGGTGGTTTGTCACGTCCAATAGAACATGGGAGAGGTTGCCGACAAGAACTGAGAAAAACACGGCAAAGGAGAGTTTACATTTGCTTTCGACTTTTTTCTCGTCAACATGAAAGAGGCGGCTTACCAGAGGCGGATAAACTTGAACTGTGACTATTAGGGCAAGAAATGTTCCGATGGTAACTGAACCCAAAAGGCTGTGCAGAACCATGCGGTTGGGAACCTGGGTTCCAAACAACAGAACTATGAAAGGTATCTCAATGTCGGGGAACATGCAGCCTACAACCAGTCCGGGCAGACTGAGTCGTTTGTCAAGCTTGTAGATGAAGTAGGCGATAGGGTGATGAAGAGGAGTCAGAGGCAAATCTAGGCACTTCCCGTTTTAGGTAAGACTGTTCTTTTTTGCTTATAACTTCGTGATTTAAAGGCGATTTAGAAAAAAAGGGAGGAGGTGTGGTGATTGAAGTTATGGGTCGGTTGCTGTTATTGCTGGTTCTATGTTTGTTGTTGGAAACAGTATGTATTTTCCGTGCGTGTAGTTTTCTCCAAAGAGACCCTCAGCTTTCCAGTTGCCGCACCGATACTTGCCCCAGAAGAAGTCTCCGTCGTAGAATCCTGCGAAGACGCCGTTACCGTATATTCCCCAGCAGCGTTTGCCTAGGTTGTCTTGTCCCACGAAGTAGCCGTTTCCAACGAAGCCCCACATGATGTGCGTGCCATCGTGAGTATACATCAGAAATCTGGTTCTTTGGCATATTAGGGCATCAGCTTCTTCGTAGGTTCCAGGCACCATTTCTTTTAGGTACCCGACTTCCAGATTCTCATCGCCAATTTCTTCCAGTTCTTCAACCACATCAATTTCTGGCAGTTCTTCCACTTGTTTAGGAATTCTTGAGGCTGGAGAGATTTCCCTTACAGGACCGAGACTCGCAGCTGTCACTGAATTCGCTGTCGCTGCTAACTCATTTGAAACATTTGTATTTCTTGCCAAGTTTACATTTGACGCCAACACTGAAGTTGCCATTACTCCGATGAGCAACAGCGCCACCACAACCATAGAGACAACGATTTTCTTTCTCATCTTCACAACCAAACCGTAATTGTGGACAGGGCGCAACATTAAGAAACCCATGGAAAGGCATGAAAAAGCAATTTCAGATCAAGCCGGACAGTTTCCAAGAGAGAATTATTCTTTGAGGGTATATTTTCTTTTTATGCGTACTAGATTCTGCCTTCTGAACTTGGAGCGTTGTATGATGCCCATTCCCTCCAACCGCTTAACCAATCTCCAAGTGGTTGTCCTCGGAAGCTTCAGATAATCAAAGAGTTCAGCCTCAAAAGCCTCACCATTATTTTCCACCAGAAACTGGATCGCCTGTTTTTCTTCCGGCAACAAATCCTTGTGTACCAGAAAGATCCGCTCAGAATCTATTCGCCGTTTTTTCTTTTTAACCTCAACAACTTGAAGCTTCCTTCTTGACCGGACAAAAAAGAAGCCCAAGATAACGATGGATAGAATAATAATGGCTCCTAAAATTCCGTAAATGAGCCAAGAGTCAGTTTCTTCAGACAGAAAAATTCCAGCTTCTTCAGCCTCGGCTATTGCTTGAGTCGCCCAGTTCATTGCTTCCGAATAATTTCCGTTGTTATATGCGCTGTAGGCTTGGTCGAGCAGGTCTTGGGCTTCGCTTAACCCCACAGTTCTTCCTTCATCTTGGGCGTTGGCTACTGCATCTTCAGCCTCGTCCATTTTGGATTGGGCTTGGGTTGCTGTTTGATTGATCTGAATTGCCAAGTTTTTAGCTTCATACCCCAAAGTTTCAGCTTCCACATAATTTCCGAGGTTGAAAGCGACGTTTGCCTCCTGAAGCTTAGCCTCAGCTTCGGTGATGTTGATGCCCAAGTTTTTGATCGACAGTATGCTGGTTTCAGCTTCATTCAACACTATTTGCGCGTGCTCTTCGGTTCCAACCACGCCTATAACATAGGTTACCTCGATTAAGCTTGCATTCATGAGAAGCTCCACCCTGTTGTCGCTGGTTTCTATCATTTCTGGCACCTTGTTCAGACTGATGATTGTGGTTTCTACAGGCAGGATTATCCGTGTGCTTATCGGCGCATCTATCGTCAGAGTCCAGTATCTTCCCTCTTTTGAGGTAAGGTCTTGAGTGAGGTATGTGAGTTTGATTTCGCCTGTGCCAAGGCTGTAAACGCTGATTGTGCTGTTGATTATGGAGTAGTCTAAGGGCAAGCCGTCCTCATCTACGATCAGAAGGTCTTCCAGAACCTGACCGAAAACTTTGATGTTCTGTGTGGGAAATGTCAGGTCCACCTGAAGCGTATAGTCGACGAATGCGAAACCGTCAGGGTAAACTGTTAACAGCAGCGTTTCTGGCGTTGTCTCCTCTGAAAAGGATGGGGGACAGGTTAGAGTCAACATAAGAAGTAAAGTGAATAGCAGAATGGCGGATGCCCGTTTTTCATTCAATGGGCTCTCACTTCTCTTGCAAAAGGTGTGAGTCTATGCCTAAAACTTTTGTGTACTGAAAATCCAGGGCTGGAGCACCCTTCACCTAGACGTCGTTGTTTCTGCTCTCGTGAAGCTTTCAGTTGTGGGCGCAACCGATGTTGGAGTCGCGGCTACTGATGCTATGGCACGGTTGGATTCTTCTTCCCATTTTTTTGCTTCTTCAAGTTCTTCAATTGCGTCATCAACATCGTTGTTTTCTATGAAGTCTCTGGCGTTTGCCAGGTTTTTTTCAGAATTGTTCAGGGCAGCAATCGCATCTTCTTTGGCTTCTGATGTTAACGCTGCAGATGATGTGATGTTTGCTTTGGTTGCGGCGACCCTTATTTCAGCTGCTTCCAGATAATTCTCAGTGTTTGATGCCTTCACAAGATCGGTTAATCGGTCAAAGGGGTCCTTTAATTCATCAACTAATGTTTTGGCTATGACGAGTTCTTCAGCAGCCCCATCGAGGTTCATGGCGATAAGTTCTCTTGTAGCGTTTTCCAGATGTTGCTTAACCTCCGAAAGTCTCTTTTCAATTGCTGTTGTGTCGTATCCTTTTGTTCCTGCTCGGGCAGTTAGGTTTTCTAACCTATCGACGTGTTCGATGGTTCGAGTTATGTTAGCCTTCAAACTGATTGCCTCCTCAGCGGTTACCTCTGTTTCTGTTGGCTCCACCGGCGAGGCATCCTCCAATATCTTTAAGGTCTCCTCGAATTTCTGCATTGCTTTGACAGCTTCGACGCTTGCTTCACTGAAGTTCTCTTCGCTCATCAATCTGAAAGCTTCTTCAGCATTTTCTAGACCTTCATTGTATGCTGTTTCAGCGGTTTGCGGCACCGGAATGTTCTGAGCATCAAATCTACTGAAAGCCTCAACTATGCTCATGTTGCCGTTGCCGAGAAATTTGAGGAGTGTTTCAGCCTTTTGTTTCTGATTGTCGTTTGTTTGAGCCAATGTGGGGTTAAGAATCATAAAAGTTATTGACAAAACAAGAGTTAGAAGAACTATTATCGCCACTTTCTTTAGGTTCAATACCTGATTGTGCCCTCCCAAAGACATGTACAATAGTAATTGAGTGAATGCTATTTTAGGAAACCCGTGAAAAAATATGAAAAAGACGTTTCGAGCGGGAATCAGAATCCGGTTACTTCTGCTGCAACCTATAATTTTTGCCTGATCGGGATGGATGTTAGGGAAGGATATAGAAAACTTCATTTCAAAGAAAAGAAATAAATGCCCTAAGCTACCTTGAAACAGTCCTGAGCGGTTGTAGTCTAGTTTGGAAGGACATCAGCCTGCCAACCCAAAAAGGCGGAACGCTGACGACCCGGGTTCAAATCCCGGCGACCGCACCACCACTCTGAGACACAGAGTTTTGAAAGTTTATTTATGAGAGATAAAATTCATAAAAGAGGTTCACTGCATTAATTTGCGGTTAGTTGGATGTGCGGTTGTGGTCTAGCCTGGTAGGACACAGACATCTGGTGTAAGCCTTCCAAGCCTGCAATCCCGGGTTCAAATCCCGGCGGCCGCACCAAATCATTTGTCCTCTCTCTAAGATTATTTTATCATCAACTGTTTTTTTGTTTCTCGAAGAAATAACTAGAGTGCTTTATCGCAAGCTACTAGATGTCCCCTTCCAACATCAATGAGTTCAGGAGATTTCTCTATGCAATTACGTTCCTTCGCATATATGCACCTGGGTTGAAATCTGCAACCACTTGGAGGATTTATTGGGCTAGGAACTTCTCCAGGAAGTACAATTCTGTCTTCTCTTGTAATCTCTGGGTCTGGAATAGGAATTGCTGACATCAATGCTTGTGTGTATGGATGAAGGGGAGAATCAAACAATTCGTCTGTATCTGCAATTTCCACAAATTTGCCTAGGTACATGACAGCTACCTTATTACAGATGTGTCGTACAGTGCTCAGATCATGAGAAATATACAGGTAAGTCATTCCCAGTTTATGCTGTAGATCTTGTAGTAAGTTTAGGATTTGGGCTCGAATGGACACATCCAGTGACGCAACAGGCTCGTCTGCAATAAGCAACTGAGGTTCCACTGCAAGTGCTCGTGCAATACAAATTCTCTGTCTTTGTCCACCGCTAAATTCGTGGGGATATCTTTCTGCATGATAATCTTCCAAACCCACTAATTCCAATAGATCATAAAGTTTGTCATGCCATTCACTTTTAGGAACATTCTTGTGAATCGTGAAAGGTTCCATAATAATGTCTGCCACAGTCATTCTTGGATCAAGCGACGCATAGGGATTTTGGAAAACGTACTGCATTTTGCGTCTTAATCTCAGAATTTCACTCTTTCTCTTTGATTTGAAGATTCCTTCTATGTCTTCACCATCAAGATAGATGTTCCCAGAGGTTGGAGGATCCAGTTGCATTATTGCTCTAGCAGTAGAGGTTTTGCCACATCCGCTTTCGCCCACCAAACCAAAAGTTGTTCCTTTTTTGATCGAAAAATTCACTCCGTCGACGGCATGTATTACTCCGACCTGTTTTTTAAGAAGCACTCCTTTTGTGTATATCGGAAAGTGTTTTACTAGATTCTCAACTTCCAAGAACTGTCTGTCACTCATTTTTCTCAGCTTCCAGAGGCGATTTTAGGTTAAGTTCCTTTGCTCGATGGCAAGCGACGTAATGTTCAGGTTCCACTTTTTCTAATAATGGAATTTCTTTAGAACAAATTGGTTTAGCGTATTCGCAACGGGGATGGAATCTACAGCCTGAAGGCGGCTCTATCAGATTAGGAATATTGCCCGGTATTACCGCAAGTTTCTTTTTTCTTAAAGCTAAACTTGGAACGGCTTTGAGAAGAGCGTTTGTATAGGGATGACGCTGCTTATAGAAAATGGTTTTTGTCTCTGCTATTTCGCAAACTCTTCCGGCATACAAAACCGCAATTCTATCCGCAACACCAGCTACTATACCCATGTCGTGGGTTATTAAAATCATGGACATTCCTAATTTATCTTTCAGATTCTTCATTAATTGGAGAATCTGAGCCTGAATTGTAACGTCAAGGTTCGTTGTTGGTTCATCTGCTAGAAGCAGACTGGGTTGGCAGGATAAGGCTCTAGCTACTGCCATCCTTTGTTTCATGCCTCCGCTTAGTTGGTGTGGATAATTCCAAATTTTGATCTCAGGATCAGGTATCTCTACAAGTCTAAACAAGTTGATTGCTTGTTTCAATGCTTCTTTCTTTGTTACATGTTGGTGCTGTCTTATTACTTCAGTTAGTTGTTCGGCAATAGTAAAAACTGGGTTCAATGAAGTTGCTGGGTCTTGAAAGATGTAGCCTATTTCTTTTCCTCGTATCTTTTGCATTTCATTTTCGGTTTTGTCTAGGAGATTTTTTCCTTTGTATATGATTCTTCCATCGATTATTTTTCCGGGTCTGGGAACTATTCGTAGGATTGACAATGCAGTCACAGTTTTTCCAGAGCCTGATTCACCTACCAGACCAAGGGTTTCTCCCTCTCTAACATCAATGCTGATTCCATCGACAGCTTTGACTAAACCAGCGAATGTGTCAAAGTAAGTTTTCAGGTTCTCAATTTTCAAGATTTCTTTTGGTGCCATTAGCTTCCATTCCATAAGTTCATTCCCGGAGACGTGGGTCAAGAGCGTCTCTCAAGCCATTTCCAAGCAGACTAAATCCAAGAACTAGAAGCGTGATGAAAAATCCTGGGAAAACTCCTTCCCACCAAGCTTCTTTCACTGCCTCGTTGGCTTTCTGAAGTTGTTGTCCCCATGTTATGGCATTGGGGTCGCCAAATCCTAGAAAGCTTACTGCAGCTTCAACCAAAATTGCGGAAGCAATCATTAATGTAGTTAAAACTATTATGGTATGTAAGACATTGGGAAAGACGTGCCTGAATACAATTCTTGTGTTACTTGCTCCCAGTGATTTTGAAGCTTCAATAAATTCCTCTTCTTTAACCCGTAGTACTTCTCCTCGGATGATTCTTGCGTTAGAGGCCCAAGAAAATATTCCAATCATTATAGTGACTATCGATAGGCCTCCGGCACCTGAGGGTGCCACTGCGGTAATGACTTTGAGGAAAACAAGTAGGATTAGAAGGAAGGGTATTACTAAGAAGATTTCTGTTATTCTCATCAAAATGTTGTCAACGATTCCTCCGTAATAGCCTGAAATAAGCCCAACTAATATGGCTAATGACATTGCTATTGCTGCTGCTCCAAATCCAACATAAAGTGCTGATCGAGCCCCATATACTACCTGGCTAAAGACATCATGACCCACATAATCTGTTCCAAACAAGTGTTCAAAGGATGGAGGAACTCGGGTTTCTCTAGAGTAAAATGCGCTTATGTCATTGGGTGGATAAGGAGCAACCAGGGAATCAAACGCGCTTAAGAACACTACAAAACCAATAACGAAGGCTCCTGCCAGGGCTGCTTTGTTTTTCTTAAATCTCCGCCATGCAATGTTCCATTGACTTACGCCTTTGGAACGCGTTCGTTCATTTTGTTTCTGGGGCTTGGAGTTAGGAAGTTTTTGTTTATTCATTCATCAACCTCAAGATTCAGTTATTCAAGTCTAATTCTTGGGTCTATGTATCCATACGCTATGTCTGTTATCAGGTTAGCAATAAGAGTCATAACAGTAATGAAGACAGTAACTCCCATTATCACTGGGAAGTCAAGTTTGGTTGTAGCTTCTACGAAAAGTCGACCTACACCAGGCCAGTTGAAAACTGTTTCTGTTATTGGGGCACCAGCGAGAATGCTACCAAAATATAACCCCACGTAGGTTACAACTGGTATAAGGGCGTTTCTTAATGCGTGCTTATAAATAACAGTTCTTTCACTCAGTCCGCTAGCTCTTGCAGCTAATATGTAATCTTGTCGTAAGACTTCAAGCATGCTTGATCGAACAAGAAGTACCACTGGAGCTAGAATTGCGAATGTTAAAACTGCCGTCGGTAAAACCAAGTGCCATAAGCGGTCTATCTCGAAGCTTCCAAACATATATCGGTCTGCGAGAATTGCGTTGGCTCCACCGGCTGGGAACCATCCTAGGAAATAGGCGAAAATAATTATCGCTATTATTCCCATGTAGAAAACAGGGATGCATGTACCAAGCAGGGAAGTTGTGGTCACTGTTACGTCTAGTTTTGAGTACTGTTTTTGGGCAGAAATTACTCCTACCGGAATTGAAATGATGAGTGACAGTATTAGGGCTAAAAACTGGAGTTGGATTGTTAACCAAGCGTAATTGGCAATTAATGTGGATACGGCTATTCCTCCCCTAATTGCATAGGAGTTACCTAGGTTGCCTTGTAGTAGTTGCCCAATGAACAGGAAGAATTGATAATACACAGGTTTGTCAAGACCATAATATTCAGTTAATCGTTGTCTAAATTCTGGTGTGATGTTAGGATTTTGAATGGTCATAAGTTGTACAGGATTTCCAGCAAGGCGGGTTGCAACAAAAACTATGATTAAGATTCCGAAAAAAAGCGGTATCAAGTAGAGTAGTCGTCGGATTAGGTATCGAAGCATTGACATGTTCAGTTACGATTCCGAGTTTACTTACTCGTTTCGATTCTATATAAGATTTCTTTAATAAAAGCTTGAAAATTAAGATTTTCATAATGTGTGGTTAGAATTTCATGTTGCTTCTCGCAAATCGTTATGTTCGTTCATGCATAAAGAAATATTAGGTAAAACGTTATAAAGAGAACTCCCTAAACTCATGATTGAGGTAAATAATATTGTTGAAAAAAAAATGGGTAGCAATCGTTAGCATTCTATTGATGTGTACTACAATTTTGGTTCCAATGGCTTTACCAGTACAAGCTCAAGACAAGCTGTTTCATGTAACCTTAACGGTTCCATCAACAAATCCCTCTAGACAAGCATGGTCAGAAATCATCTATAACAACATGTTAGCAGCAGGAATTGATGTCGACAGAGTAATACAAGATTGGGGAACAATCTACGATAGAGCTCTTGATCCTCCTCCAGACGTTAGAGGCAAGACATTTGATGAAGGTGGCTTTGACATGCTGTTTGTAGGTTATGCAATGGGTACAGACCCAGATCCTTACGCACTATATCATAGCAGCCAAGTTCCACCAGGGCAAAACTATTACAATTGGGAAAATGCGGAAAATGACGAACTTTGTGAAAAGATTAAAGTAACTGTGGACGAAACCGAGCGGCTCGAATACGTAAAGGAGTGGCAGCAATTAGCATTTGAAGAATTGCCTTCAATAACTCTTCATTACGATAGAGAGGTTGTGTGCTTTGATCCAACAGCCCTTGTTGGTGATCCATTTGAGGTACTTCACTATCCGGTTTGGCCTGGAGTAGCAATGTGGGAACTCAATCCATCAACTACGCAAGACACCATAGTGGTTGCCCAAACAGGTCCTGCTCCAGAAGAAGGCTTGAATCCTTGGCTTTCAACGTCTTATTATGACTTGACCGTTTATGGATCTGTTTTCGAAAGTTTAACTAAAACAAAAGATCTTGAAACACTCGACATAATACCTGGATTGGCTACTGATTGGGTTGTTGCAGACGATGACAAGACATGGACTGTAACCTTGAGGCAAGGTGTCAAGTGGCATGATGGTGTCGACTTCACAGCTGAAGACGTAAAGTTCACTTATACCGCGGCAATGGCAGAAGAGTTAGCTTCGAATACTGGAGCTTTTGTGTCGCAAATCATTGGTTCACCAGACAACATCGAGATAATAGATGACTACACGGTGAAATTCTATCTTCCCGAACCTTATGCATACTTTGCTTCAGGTATCTTAGCTGAGGGATACGGTTTCATGTTGCCAAAACACATTCTGGAAAACGTACCTTACGAGGATTGGCGAAGCCACACGTTCAACACAGGAGAAGGAAGCTATATAGCTGGAAACGGATACGAAGCCTACGGTCCAGTAGGCACTGGTCCTTACTGGTATATGGCATATGATCCCACAACTTACACAAACTACATGGGCAAAAATCCCGACTACTGGATGGCTCAACTCTTAGAAGGTGCCGGATTGTTCCAAATCGAAACGTATGCGGTTGTTTTCATAGAAGGTTCTGATGCCGCCATCACTGCACTAAAAACTGGTGAAGTAGATGTTTTGGATTCTCAGTATGGTCTCCAAACGAAGCTTGGCAGCATCGAAGAGCCTTGGGGTGAGTATGTAATTTATGACGCCTTTGGTTTGCAAGAACTAGGTGTCAACATGAAACACCCAATTTTGGGTACAGGTGTAGATACACCGCTAGGTCAAGAAGACCCATCTCGAGCTGCTGAAGCCGCCCGCTACGTAAGGCAAGCAATAAGCCACCTAATTCCTCGACAAGACATCATAGACAGCATCCTAGACGGATATGGCACACCGGCAATCACAACGCCAATTACAACATTAACCGCTGGATTTGACACAAGTCTCACAGCATACAGCTTTGATATAGAACTGGCAAAATCTTTGCTAGCACAAGCCGGCTATGATACAGGAGTTGCACCACCACAAAAAGACTTCCTTGAGGAATACGGACTTTACATAGCAGCAGCGGTAATCGTTGTAGTAGTGGCAATAGGTGCTGTATACTTCGTTAGGAAACGCCGCAGCTAAACCTAACCATCCCCCCTTTTTCCTTTTTTGTCCCTATATCGTAGTTACAGTTTATTTTAATTCTTAAAGTGAATTCTTTACAAGAAAATTGAGTGAATTATTGCAGGTAACAAGCCTAGGACAATCGAGACAGGAAGCCCTGGAAGTCTGCCTCTGCTAAGCGTTATTCTTAATGACAATAATGAACCGACCAAAATTAGTAGTAACGAAAGAGTGCTCGATAAAAAGCCGAAGTTTGCAGCTGTGTTAGCTACAATGATTGAGTAACATGTTAAATCTCCTATTCCTATGCCCCCTTCCTTGTTTGAGAAAGTAATTTCTGTAAGTAATTTTTCGTATGCTATTGCACTAAATATTTTTTCCACAGTTTTTCTCTTAATTAAAACAATGTCAACCAATGACAGAATTAACAAACTTACTATTATTGTGAAGGTTGGTACTAAAACTCCAAAGAAGCAACCAAGGATTCCACTGCAGATTATAAAAAGTGTGTTTCTCATTCTATTTGATATACTATCAACAATAACTAGGTATCCAAAATAAGCTCCAATGTATGTTACAATAGCTACCACTATCAGAATCAACGGAAATTGCAATTTTAGAGTGTTAAACAGTAATTTAGTGAAAAGTAACACTGCAAGAATTCCACTAAAAATAAACGTGGCAACCAAGACCCTAACTGCAAGTTCGCGCCTTTTCTTAAATAACCGAAAAAAAATAAACAAACTAACTATCGAGATTAATATAATCAAAAAGACATTTAACGTAACAAAAAATTCATCAGCAGATTCAAATAATGAACCCGAACCATTGGACCTGAGTTGAGTAAATACCGTAAATTGGGCTAGAATAATGGAAATCACTATTGTGAATATAATGGGTAAAATAAAACGTACGTGGGTTATTTTAGAAAAGAAACTAGATACAAAATTATGGTTTGTCATCTAGTGAATCCTGACCTAGAGTTTACAAGAGCATCACTAACTTTTTTCGACACTCCTTTTATTTATTTTTTATATAGCAGAAACTAACAATGCTTCAATAATCAGAATTAAAGCCGTTATGATAACTGCTCTCATTTGTTTTTCGGTTTCTTTTTGTTGATTGAGATTCCAAGGTTTTGAATGGAATAAAACCTCGTTTAACTTGGCAGCTGAGGGCGAATACGATGCAAGAACACTACCGAATATTAATCCTAGTCCACCTTCAATCAACATAGTAAGTGAAAGCGTATATGCAAATGTATCTGCTCTATAGTAAAGCAAGAAAATTATTGAAGCATCTATTAAAATTATTATTACTGAGTAAAGGAATAGCTTAGCCAAGTGTGCCAAGGCCGTTTTCCAGTGTATCATAATTTCTGGCTTCGCATTTTTTGTTAAGACTACTTAACTATACAATGTTAAAGCTAAAAATTCTTCTTACTCTTTACGTTCATCCATTTCAGAAAAAATTTAAGTGTTCGCTTCCACTCTGAAAAAGTAAGGAATTTTCTTGCAGAAACCAAAACTCGCTACGGACGATAAAAAAGAAGCATTGCTTTTGACGATTATTGCAAGCTCGCTGTGGGGGACTTCTTTTCCTGCAATAAAGATTGGTTTACAGTTTATGGATGCTTACACTTTTGTGTTCTTGAGGTTCTTTTTTGCCTTGCTGATTATGTTTGCTATAGTTTTGTTTTCAAAAAAATTTTCCTTTAACTTCAACAAACGCTTGATCCTATTTTTAGGTTGCATAAACGGAATAGCGTATCTTTTACAGTACATCGGCATGTCTTCCACCTCCGCCTCAAAATCATCACTTTTAGTCAACCTCACCGTAGTTTGGGTTGCTCTATTAAGTCCAATACTGTTAAAGGAAAAAATAGGCAGAAAAAAATTAACAGGCGTTATTTTAAGTCTTTTAGGAATCGTATTTATAACAACCAACTTAGATTTTCAATCATTTGCAATCGGAAATATGATGGGGGATTTAATCGTGATTGCAGCTGGAATGATCTGGGCGATTTTTATTCTCTACAATAAACCGTTAGTTAACGAAACTAAAAACCTGATGATGCCCTTGACTTGGCTCCTGTTTTTCACTATTATACCCTTAATGCCGGTGGTTCCTTTTTCTGCAAAGAATTTCCTAACTTTACCGTGGGAAGCTTGGAGTGCAATCCTATATACTGCAATCTTCTGTTGGAACATCCCATATTATATTTGGTCTAAGGGATTGAGAAAGATTTCAGCCGTAACTTCATCAGTGATTCTCTTGAATGAAATTGTAGTTTCCGTAATTATTTCCACAATTTTTCTTGGCGATTCTTTAACTGTAGTTACTGGCATCGGTGCTGTCTTTATAATGTTCGCAATCGTGCTGGTTTCAATTGAATAAAGCATATTTTTTCTACCGTCTAGGAAGTTTAAAAACCAAAGATGCAATTGCCTGTTATAGAAAAAAAATTCTGTGCGAATAGATGCTTCAGAGAAACCTTATTTTTCCTTCCAATCACTAGACAGTTATATGCCATCGTTAGTCATTCGAGCCGCAACAATTAGAGACATTCCAAGCATAGTTAAGATTAGGACCAAAACTCTTAGTGATGAGGAAATTTCCGGATTTTCTGCTCCAGAATTTGCTACTACCTCCTCAAATGAAAAACTACTGAAAGTGTGGGACAGGGGAAATAGGTTGAAGGATGGTTTTGAAGTGTTCTTGGCAGAAGATGAAGGCAGAGTGGTTGGTTATGTGATATTCAAGGTTGAAGGATATTCTGGTTACATAGACGATATTGTTGTTGCTAAGGAAGAACAGGGAAAGGGTGTAGGCAGAGCACTTGTCACCTACGCAGAAGGCGTAGCAAAATCCCAAGAGTGTTACTTGATGAAAACCGATACTACAGAAAATGCTAACGGTGTTCCTTGGAGATCGTATAACTTCTGGTTAAGAATGGGGTATGAGGACACTGGAAAACGGATACCCACCGATTATGATTTCAAGGAAATTCATTTTATTAAAAGGTTGAAGTAGCTTGGGACTTGAAATGGAAAAACCAGTTTTTTATCTTGTAGATGTGTTTGCAGAAGAAAAATATACAGGAAACCAGCTTGCAGTTTTCAGGCACGTAACTGAATTATCAGGCAACCAAATGCAGCGAATAGCCAAAGAGATGCACTTCTCAGAAACAGCATTCATTTTATCTGATGAAGAACACGATGGGGGATATGATGTACGCATTTTTACTCCAGAAACCGAGTTAAATTTTGCAGGTCATCCAACATTAGGAACAGCTTTTGTGATACAGCGTGAAATAATAAAAAAGCCAGTAAAAGAGATAATTCTGAATCTGAAAGCTGGTAAAATTCCCGTTTTCTTCGATTATATGTCGAAAAAGTCATGTATTTTATGGATGAAGCAGCTCCAACCTGTATTTGGGAAAAAGTTTGACGCCAATTTGATTTCCAACATTTTGAGCCTTGATGTGAGCGATGTTAATGCAAGTTTCCCCATTCAAGAGGTTTCAACCGGATTACCTGTAGTTATAGTTCCACTGAGGACGTTGGAGGCGGTGAAAAAAGCCAGAATAAATGGGGACAAATATTTCAAATTCATCAAAGACATTGAAGCTAAAACAATACTGATTTTTTGTCCCGAAACCTACAGTAAGGCAAATGATTTGAATGTCAGGTTCTTTGCAGATCAGTATGGTATACCAGAAGACCCAGCAACGGGAAGTGCAAATGGATGTTTGGCAGGATACCTTGTGAAGCATCGCTTCTTTGAAACATGTCGAATTAACCTGAAAGTTGAACAAGGCTATGAAATAGGTAGACCATCACTACTCTATTTAAGAGCGGAAAAAAAGAAGCAGGAAATTTCTGTGTACGTCGGTGGAAAAGTGGAGATGATAGGCAATGGAAAACTTGTATAAACCGTTATACCTTGATATGGATATACACGAGCAAATCTAGCCTCTTACTAACTAGAGGTGAAAGTTGATTAACAAAACGAACAAAAAACGATTGGTAGGGAACAATATGAGTTTAGATGATTACATTGATTTGAGAAGCGACACAGTTACCCTCCCCACTGAGGAAATGTTGGAAGCCATTAGACATGCAGAATTAGGGGACGACGTTTTTCGGGAAGACCCCACAGTCAATAGACTTGAACAACTCTCCGCCGAAAAGATGGGAAAAGAAGCAGCACTTCTGGTTACAAGTGGAACCCAAGCCAATCTAATTTCTTTAATGAGCAACTCGAATCCCGGAGATCTTGTGATACTTGAATCTGAATCACATATTATTTGGTATGAAGTGGGCGGTATTTCTAAGATAGCCGGATTGTTACCTTGGCCAGTGAAAAGTGCGTTTGGGGCTCTTGATCCAAAAGATGTTGAAGCTTCAATACATCCAAATGACATACATTTTCCAAAACCTGCCATAATCTGTATCGAGAACACACATAATAGACACGGGGGCACTATCATAACGCCTACTCAGACAAAGGCAATAAATGACGTTGCCCAACAACACAATCTGAAACTTTACATGGATGGTGCCCGAATTTTTAACGCTGCAGTCGCATTAAAAATTGATGTAAAAGAAATCACAAAACACGTTGACAATTTAATGTTTTGTTTATCCAAAAGTTTGTGCTGTCCGATAGGTTCATTGCTTGTTGGAACCAACGATTTCATTGAAAAGGCACGAAAAATCAGAAAAATGTTAGGAGGTGGAATGCGTCAAGCAGGAATAATTGCAGCTCCAGGTATTATAGCTCTAGAAAAAATGATTGACAGGTTGGAAGAGGACCACAAAAATGCGAGACTTTTGGCTGAAGGAATTTCCAAAATTCAAGGAATTCAAATTGACTTGAACCGTGTGCAGACGAATATTGTGTGTTACGATGTTAGTGATTTGGGCTTATCTGCTGAAATTTTCGTATCAAAGCTTAAAGAGAAAGGGGTACTTGCTTTGCCAATTGCTGAGAAAAAAGTGCGGATGGTAACTCATAGAGGAATCGAAGGTGAACATATAAAGAAATCTGTTGGAATAATCGAAGACATAATCGATAAAATAAATTCGCGCACATGTTCTTAAGAAATAGGATTAAAAGATGATCAAATTTTTTGTTTTCCCCAATTAAGCACATTCCAGAATCTTTCATGAAAGTAATACAGTATCATTGTAATGGCATTGTATACGGTTCCGATTGCAACAGAAACCTCAAGCTTTCCCGTCAAAAAATATGCTGTAACAATACTGACCACTACGCAAATAATCCTCCATGTGAACGATTTCGCAATCGATCTTTTTCTTGTTTCAGCCATGAACTTTAACCTCCAAACACACTCGTATTAAATTTTGGTCTGTAATAAATCTGCTAGTTTAAGCGCCACAGCTTTCCACTGAACACAACAGGGTTACCTTAACGGTGAAAACGTGAGAAACAGTTGTTGACCTGCTCGCTGGAGTCGAGCCGTTCACTATTCTAATCCTAAAAAACACAAAAACGTATGGGTCTCGCTGGTGACATAAACCCGGATGTCGAATCTCCTCTGAAACGAAACATCACATTGAGTCACGTAGAAAAACAGTTACATAATGTAAATTACTTGAAGGTTGTCGGCTCGATTTGAAGTTGAGGTTTTAAATGTTTTTTCGGTTCATTTACTCGAAAGAGAATTATCAAAAAAATTGGGATAACTAAAGCAAGTGAGAAGAAGAAAGGCGATTGCGGGAAAACTTCAGCAAAAAGGAAACTGCCTATCAGCATTGCTGCTCCTTGACTGATGTAAGTAGTAAAATTAACAAAGCCGTTTACTCTGCCTCTTTTTTCCTCTTGGACGTAATCCGTTAGTATCGCACTTATTGAACTCATTAGCAACAGAAAGGCAATTCCATAAAGAATCATTGATATCATAACCATAGTGAAATTCCCGAAAACAAAACAAAGCGTTGAAAGTCCAAATATCACTGACCCTAGAGCCATAGGTTTTCTTCTCCCGATAACATCCACCATTTTGCCTACTGGAATTGAGGCGACAACCATAGTCAACAAAAGTGGAACAAACGTTAACCACCACTGATTTTGAGAAATAAGTAATACATCTCGAGCATAAAGTGCGTTGATGACGTTGGTCAACGAAAAAGCGAACATGAAAGTAGCCTGTATAATGCATACCCAAAAAACTGAACGCGGAACTTTTTTCCAAATTGAAAAGCCCTCCCTTACGGATTTTGTGTACAAAGTTATGAAATAATAGAACTTGATGGGATCTTTATCTTTCAGGGTTTCCTTTAATCTTAATCTCCATATCGCTGCAGTTAGAAAGAATGCTGTCATAATAAAATAGATGATTCTCATACTGGGCACTAATCCAAATTGTAGTAACAGAAATCCGGCGATTATTGGTCCAGGTGTATTGAAAGTGCCGTGAATTAATTCGATAAGAGATGAACCCATGCCTCTTCTTTCAGGTGGAAGTGAGTCTTGAACCATAGCAAAAAGTGCCGGTTGATAAATCAAACAAAGGCTACTTGCGATTGTGCCTAATAAGATGAATTCCCAGGTGGGGGCAAGGGCAAAGAAAAGAAACGATAATGCAATACCGAAAGACATTACTGATATGAGTTTTTGTCTTCCACATTTATCTGCCAAGTAGCCACCAGGGAAAGCTACTATTGCCATTCCCAAGAAATTTGCTAAACCTATTATTCCTAGGGAAACCTCTGTTCCACCTAAGGCTTCCACGTAGTACTGAAAGTTAGGATTGGGCATTTCCCAGGCTATGTCCATCAGTATCCAACTTATGAACAATATTCTATAGTTGCCTTGGATGAACGAGAACTCGTTTTTAATTCTAGACCCTAAATTCATGAGTTACACTTGTCTGAGATTGGATACTGATAGGAATAAATCTGGTGATTTTAATCTTTAGGTTTGAAGAAATTTTCAGTAGGCTGACAGCGAAGACACATAGATTTCATAGTGGTCAATGGCTTCAATGTCTGATAGAGAAGGGGACAGATAAAAGATGACTTGTTGTGTTTGTCCACTCCCTAGGAGAAACGGGATTCCTCCCATCTTGGTGTTTGAACTGGCTGTAGGGGTTGGGGCGTCAGTTTTCTCTGCAACTTCAACAATGCTGCCGTTATGACTGTAGAACTTTATACCCAAATTAACGATGGAAAAATAGTTGCCAGTCCTATTTCCAATAGGCGCATCAATGTCAGAAGCCGTATAATCGTTTCTAACTGTGACACCGATATGCAAAGTTGGAGTGCCCGTGCTCACCACACCACCATACACATCCGCCGTAATTCCACCAACATTAAACCACCATCCCCAAAATGACAGTTTGATAGACCTGTTTTCCGTGAGTTCAAATGCTTTTAGGGAACTGAACGTATTTTGGGAACTGACATCGGGTGTGGCATTAAATGGATAAAGTGGTCTATAACTGTAGCTTGCTGCGGTATGTGTTAGGAAGATTTTTGTGGTTTCTCCCTCATTGTTTGAGTCTGGAATCTTTGTTAGATATTGGGAATCGCTTGGAGTTTTCAGTTCCATTACAGACTCTGCTAGATGAATCGCAGTGTCAAGTTGAGTAATCAGTGTGTCACGGTCGATTATCGTGCTTTCGCGTTGGCTTACTTCACTCTGCAAAGACAACACGTTGCTATACTCAAATGATGCCAGCGTCAAACTGAGAGCTAAAAGAACAGCAAGAATCACTGTCGTTAACTTCAAAACAGTATTGCTTTTGGTAGTGTAAGCTTTTCTGTTTTCGATTGCTTTTGCTCCAGCTGCTGTTTCTACAGTTTTAACGCTGTGCAGAGCATCCTTGCCTTGGTCCGACAAGATGTATTTTCCATAATTATCTGTTTTAATCAGACTACCTAACTTGCTTATGTGATGTTGAAGATGTCCGCTGCTTTCAATCCCTAGCTTCTTCTTTAATTCGGCGAAGCCTAAAGCCTCCTCACTTAAAGCTTTCAGAAGCATTATTCGCGTAGGATGGCTGAGTGCATCAAAAACCTCGGCTCGTTTTCTATCCTCGTCAATGTTCTCGACGTCCATCTTTGTTTCCCACTAGAAACATGACTTTGTGCAATATTTAATACCTCGTTACTAGACCAAAAACACAGACTGACCCTTACTTTTCTCATCATTTGATTTTTCGGTCTATTTTTCTGGACATGTGGGTTTGGAGCAGAATGTAGAGCATCAAAGAAACTTGGCAGAAGCACATCATATTAGGAGACTAATAACAGAAGATTGTTGAAAACAGTATTTTTTCTGAAATTCGCACTACCAGTTACCTTTTAATTCGCTGAAAAAGTTGAGCGCTTCATCTTTTCCCCTGATGCCTTCAAGAATAACAACTCCACTTTTGAGAGCACTCGCCTTAACATCGCCTCGAACAAAGGTTAACCCAAGTTTGCCTTCAACTTTGATGCTGAACCCTTTCCTCTTCAAATAGTTCCTCAACTCCCCGAGGTTAACATCCAAGTTCTCTTCCGGAACAACAACAAACACTTTCCTGCCTCTTCGTCCACAAATCTCTTCAACCATTCCTCGTTGGAGAGGCATCGGAGAACAGACTGGATTTACTCCGCAGACGGGACAACTTTCAACCTTTGAGAGGCTGATCTCATTGAATTCCATCTCATCCAAGTCAAAATGAAGAAGCTTGTTAGCTAAGCGAGGTTTCTTTCCAGTAAGTATCCTAACCGCCTCACTGACCTCCAAGCTAGCAATCACATTCACCAGAGAGGGATGAACCCCCACCACCCCACATTTAGGCAACTTTTTGTCATCAAGGCTCCCATAGAAACATTCGAGACATGCTGTTTCTCCCGGAACTATCGTGGACAGGTTTCCGGTGGTGGTTATGGCAGCTCCGAAAACGTAGGGTACACCAAGTTTGATGCAGGCTCTGTTGATGGCGTAGCGGGCAGCCATGCTGTCCAAGCCGTCGACCACAACATCCATGCCCTCCACGAGGTCTTCCGCGTTGGCTTCGTTTATGGACAGGGGAAGAGGCTCCACGGTGATGTAAGGATTCAGATTCTGTAACCGTTTGGCGGCAGCCTCAACCTTCGGGTACCCCACATCATCAACGCCGTAGAGGTGCTGCCGATGCAAGTTATCTAATTCCACAACATCCCGGTCAACGATGCGCAGATACCCAACGCCCATAGCCGCCAACTGCATAGACGCGACCGAGCCTAACCCGCCTACACCCAGCAGGCAAGCTCTGGAGTTTTTTAGTTTAAGCTGGGCGCTGTAGCCCATTTCAGCCATAACAACCTGCCTTGAATAGTATTCCAGCTCTTCTTCTGACAGCTCCCCGAATTCCACGTTTTCAGGCTTAACTATTTTACTCACCCCAAAGATGGACCTTAAAGGACAACCTTGGTCTCCCGCCCATCTACAGCATCAGACAGCTAAAAGAAGCGTTCATGCCAGCTTTTAAATAACTTACTGCACAAGCACCCCAAGCCAAACTACTGCCGAGCATTCGATGCAGAAGCTAGCACTCGGTTAACCTCCTCAGCCCCGATGTCGCTGATCAGAAATCTCTTTTGCCGCGAAGTAAACCCTGAAACAAGCGTCACTTTGCGACCGAAGAGCCTCGAAAACTGTTTCAGCAATTCTCGGTTGACTTTTCCCTTCACCGGAGCTTCACGGCATGACACTACAACCTGGTCTCCATCTACTTCCACCCGAAACTTCTCTGATTTCGGCTTGACATGCACATCCAGAATCACTCCCTGAGCAGTCTCCTGTAACTTCATGCTCCACCACAACATGTCAACGTTCAATATTCAAACAGGCTTCATTTATTTAATTGTAATCAAGCCTTTAATAGGCGCCCAGCAGAGACTCATTAAAGGCAAATTAAAATGTTAAGGGAAGCTTGGACGCTCGCCATAGAAACATTAAGCTGGATCGAACTGAAGCGGTTAGGTGAGCGTTTAGCCTTAAACAGGGCAACAAAACAGCTGCGAATAAGAGACCTTAAGGCTATCGGCTTAGCCCACAGGCTAGTATCCGAGACTCTTCGCAGAAAGAACTACATCGACTTCCTGCTGAACTCTGTTTTAGCGCCCCGGTCCCTTAACGACTTCAAACTTGGAGCAAGGGCTTTCCTTCGCCTCTACGTCTATGAAACGAAACTGGCGGATGGAAACTTGGAGAATGCGGTTAAGATAGCGAAGATGGGGCGCTCCATATTGGGATGGCGGGAACTCGAAGATGCGGAGGAGGTTCTCGGGGAAATACTGAGCATCAATCCCGAATCTGCCTTAGAGGGGCTAGACGAGGTGGAGAAGGTGGGGCTCCAGACATATCACCCCGCATGGCTCGTGAAATACTGCTTCAGGCTGCTGGGAAGAGCAGAAGCCCTAAAGTTCTTGGAAAAATCCGCGGAGATTCCGCCAGTTTACGTGCGGCTGAACACTTTGAAGGCGCCACAAGAAACATTGCTCAAAAAACTTGAAGACGAACAGATAGTTCTGGAAAAGGTTCAGCAACTCAAGCACACCTACAGGCTGGTTCAAAGAAAGGAACCGCTCATAAGAACACAAAGCTTCAGTCAGGGACTCTTCTACATACAAGACAAAGCCAGTTGCCTAGCAGCGGAAATCGCAAACCCCAAACCGGACACCACAGTGCTTGACGTGTGCGCAGCGCCGGGAGCCAAAACAACTTACTTGGCGCAGCTGATGGAAAACAGGGGAACAATCATTTCTGTTGATTACTCAACGCGTAGGATACGGGTGTGGAAGAGGGAAACAGAGCGCATGGGTGTCAACATAGCTCAGCCACTGGTTGCTGACGCAAGGAAGAGTTTGCCCTTAAACGTTTCCGCGGACTTGGTGATTTTGGATCCTCCGTGCACGAGCACAGGAACATTCGGGAAGACGCCGGGCGCGAAGTGGAGGCTCACCAAAAGGTCGATGTTGGGTATGGCGAAGATTCAGGCTGAGATGATGGAACAGTGCGCAGAATACGTGAAGAGGGGAGGCTTTCTGGTGTACTCCACATGCAGCATAACAGTGGAGGAAAACGAGATAGTTATCGAAAACTTTCTGAAACTGCACCCAGAATATAAGCTGGTAGACACAGTGCCCAAGATCGGCTTACCCGGACTCAGGGGACTAACCAAGTGCCAGAGGCTGTATCCTCACATTCATGAATGCAACGGCTTCTTCGTAGCTAAACTGAAAAAAGAAAACACGTGACTCCAAGACGCCCAGAACAGCGCAGACTAGCCTTTCCGCGCTTTCTCTAAACAGCATAACACCTCAAAAAGGATCTTTGCCGCCTGAATGGCTGTTAAGCCCCGGTCATAATTAGGCGCTACCTCAACCAAATCGACGCCGATTACCCGACGGTCACACACCGCCCCCAGAAGATCCAGAAGCGTTGTGGTGTCCAGTCCTTCAGGCTCAGGGTTTTGAACTGCAGGCACAAACGCAGGGTCCAGAACATCCATGTCGATTGTTATGTAGAGTTTTTCGTAGCCCCCAAGGAGGTCACGGATGGTTTCAGCCGTATTTTTGGCGCCGTCTTCTCGTATCTGATGGGCAGTTAAATAGTGGATTTCAGAGTTTTTTGCGTAGTCCAGCTCTTCTTTGCATACTGCTCGGGTGCCAATCTCCAGAATCTTGGAGGGCTTAGCGTCTTCTTTGATTCTCCGCATGAAGGTTGCATGGGACACGGAGAGACCGAGGTAGTCGTCGCGCAGGTCTAAGTGAGCATCGAAGCTTACCACGGCAACGTTTTCGTCGAGGCTCCGCATAACACCCAAGGTAATCGTGTGCTCTCCTCCAATGAACACTGGAACTTTCTTGGCTTCAAAAAGATCATGTGCAACCAACGCTAAACGTCCCAGAGTCAATTCCACATCTCCGGCGACATGCAGGTCCCCCAGATCATGGATTTTCAGGTCTGCAATAGATGTGCCAGTTCTGAAGCTGTAGCCTTCAATGTTGAGGGAGGCTTCTCTGATTGCGAGGGGCGCGAATCTTGCTCCTGTGCGGTAGGTGCTGGTTACGTCGAAGGGGACTCCTAAAATGGCGTATTCAGCCTCTTCAAAAGATTGTTGATTGCCCGTGAAGACGGGAGATGGGGACACGAACAGTTCACGATAGCTCATAGTTGGTCACTCTTAGAAAACACGCTTTAGCTATTAAACTTAACATAAGCAAAAGGAAGAACTTAGGATTATTGGCTCTGCACTGTTTTGGTATAGCAGTCCCAACACAGTATTTCACAGTTTTCCACTGTAGGTTTCCCGCCTTCCTCGGGGCTAACAAAGTAACAGGCTTCCCACCCACTTCTCTCCTCGCCGTTTCCCCTATTTTCCCATATAATCTGCTTGAAGCAGGTAAAACTTCCATGACCATGATCTTCTCTTTCACACTGGCATCGGGCATTTGCCCTTGCAAACGCTTTCTTCACAACTTCCTCAGGAAATTCACCCATCACAATTCCTCAGCAACAATAAGCCAACATTCAGTATACTTTTAAAGCTTACGAAAAAGGAAACGTAAACAGAATTGACGAGATCCAGCTTTGGTTATCTAAAGTGTTCTTTGTTTGCTCAACAGAAAAAGGAAGGGTGAAGGAGGTTAAAGTTTTTCATGGAACCAGTAGTTTGCGGAGAGAACTTTGCTTGTCGTCGCTCTGATGAAGCTCTTCTCTCAGGCTTTCAACTTCCTTTCTTAGATTCATCAATTCTAGGAGAAGAAATGTGTTGCCGTGCCTGAAGAAGTGATCCACCATCTCAGAAACGGTTTGCTCGCTGATGTGACCCCTGACTTTGGCGGCTATCTCCTTCGAAAGCATTTTTTTCGGGTCCATCTTGATCGCACTCAAATTACAGTAGCAGGTGATAACACTTATGAAAACAGAATTATTACAAACAATCCATCTTCCCCATCAAGAGCAGCTATCCCTCATTCCCTGAAAAGAAGCACTCTAATTCACTGGAAACAAGCTTCTGCTGTAACCAAATTCGGAGAAACTAATTTATTACCTATTGTATTATAGCGGTAGGCAAGGAATGCGAGATGACATCGAAATCAAGTTCCAAGATTAAAAATCCAGCCGTGTTGCTGTTCACAATTTTCTATGTTGCAGTGGGAATCGTTGAAGTGGGCTATTTTGCAATCGAAAGCTCTGCTGCACCCCCACACATCCCAGTTCTGGGAATCTTAAGTCTAATCACCGCATACACAGTCTTCAAGATGAAGAAATGGGCTCTACCTCTTGTAGTTGGGCTCTTCTTTGTGGGAATAACCTTTGGGGCGACAACCCTCTCCAACTCGCTTGAATTGCAGGCCTTCGGAGGCGCCATGCTGTTCCACCTTGCCCTGATAGCATACATGATTATACTGCTGATAGCTTCAGTCTACATACTGGCAAAAAGAGAAAACTTCAACTAAAACACTTAAGCTGTCTCCGTTTTTCTCCATTTTCCGAACAGGTAAACGTCTATCTCTGTTCCTGCATCTATGAACTGCTGTTTCTCGGAGATTTCAATGAAACCGTCAGCCTTCGCCAAAGTGGTTATGGCGCCTGACAAGCCAGTGGGAACCGGGCTGACAAGCAGCCTTCCAGTTTTGTCGTAGGCTAAGTTTACCATAACGAAGGTTCGGCGTCCCCGTGCCGGAAACATTTTCTGGGCAGCCACTGCCTTAACCTTAGGCAACGTTTCCTCGGTTCTGCCGGCAAGTTTAACCAGTATGGGGCGAACGAACACGTTAAACATGAATAGGGAGGATGTTGGGTTGCCGGGCAACGAAAAGACGGGTTTTCCGTCAACCACTGCGATGGTTAACGGTTTGCCGGGTTTCACAGCTACTCCAGATATTATCACCCCGGGCTTTCCCAGAGTATCCACGACTTGGGGGGTGAAGTCTTTGGGTCCAACCGAAACCCCGCCTGAAGTTATCACCACATCCGCCGAATCCAACGCCTTCTCCAGAGCCTTTTTCAGTTTATCCCTCTTGTCGGGGACGATCCCCAAGTTAATCGGCTCTCCTCCGCTTTCCTGAACCGCCGCGCTTAGGGTATGCGCGTTTATGTCATAGATTTTCCCGGGCGGAAGGGCTTTTCCGGGTTCCACAACTTCTGCTCCTGTAGACAACACAGCCACTTTAGGGCGCCTGTAAACACAGACTTCCGTCAAGCCGATGGCAGCCAGAACCCCGATTTCGCGGGAACCCAGAATCCGACCAATTTTTAGAACAGTTTCGTTTTTGCGGATGTCGGAGCCTGCAGCCATAATGTTCTCGCCTATGGAAACGGGGCGGTGAACTGAAACCTTGTTTCCCTGCCGATTTGTGTACTCCACCATAACCACGGAGTCTGCGCCATCAGGCAGAGGGGCGCCGGTGACTATCTCGGCGGTTGATCCCTTTTTTATAATTACGTTTGGAGATTCGCCTATCACCACATGTCCACAGAATTTGAGGGTGACGGGTTTGTCTTCGCTTGCGCCGAAGGTGTCAGCAGCTTTCACTGCGTACCCGTCCACTGTTGATCTCCTAAATGGGGGAATATTCAATGGTGCTCTAATGTCTTTGGCTAGCACGCGATCATGGGCTTCTGAGATGGAAACCTGTTCAGCTCCAACAGGCTTAGCAGAAAAAGTTTGTTTGAGAAGTTGTTTGGCTTCATCAAAAGAAAGAAGTTTCCGGAACATGCTACTCCCTCACAATACTTGAGAAAAGATGCACCCTAACTGATTCGCCCTCTTCTACACCTTCACGGTTTTCGGGAACAATCACGTACCCGTTTGCCTTTGTCATTGTTGTGAGCACACCAGACCCGGTTACTCTGACAGGCTCAGCAAAAAATTCACCGTTTCTTTCAAGCACACGAACCCGCAAGAAGACTCTTCGTCCCAAAACCCCTGCAACTCTCCGGGTTAGCTTCGCCTCGACAGCGGGTCTAGCCTCCTTTATCCCCAGCAACTTAAGCAAGGTGGGTCGAGTGAACACCTCGAAGCCTACAGTGGCTGCCACCGGGTTTCCGGACAGCACAAAAACGGGTTTGCCTTTAAGGATCGCCAGCGCCGTTGGCATGCCGGGTCTAATGGCTACGCCGTGAATGATGACGCCGGGCTTTCCTAGCTGGTTGACTGCCAAGGGAACCAAATCTGGATAGCCGACGCTTGTCCCTCCGGTAGTGATAACCGCATCTGCCTGTTCTAATCCTTCCCGAATTTTGGCGCTTATCTCCTTGAGGTCGTCCTTGGCTAAACCCAAGTCCAAGGCTTCCGCTCCTAACTCTTTACACATGCTGGAGAAAACCAGCCGGTTAGTCTCCACAATCTTGCCGGGCTCAAGTTTTTGACCCAGCTCCACAAGTTCGCTTCCGGTGGCTAAGATGGCGACTTTAGGTTTCCGGACAACAGACACATGGGTTTCGCCCAGCGCCGCCAGTAAGCCCAAGTGATGTGGATTCAGCCGAGTCCCAGACTCTATGGCAACATCCCCTTCAGCCACATCCTCGCCTCGTTTAGAGACATTTCTGCCGGGAGTAACCGCTTTTTCCACTTCGATTTTGTCCTCTAATTTCCGGGTGTACTCAAGCATAACCACGGCGTCGGCGCCTTCGGGAATTGGGTTTCCAGTCCATATTGTTCTCGCCTCGTTTTCGCGGACTTTGTCTTCGGTTAGCTTGAAGGTTTTAGTGTTAAACGCGGAAACTCCGAAGGTGTCCTTTGCTCGTAGGGCGTAGCCGTCTACGGCTGAGCGGTCGAAAGGCGGCAAATCGTATTTGGCTCGGATGTCCTCTGCCGTGACTCGTCCCATAGCAGCGTTGATGGGAATTTGTTCAGAATCCAGCCTTTCTGGCTTAAGTTGTCTCAAAAAAGACTGCAGAGCATCGTCCACGTTTGTAAGTTTTTCAAATCCTCTAAGCCGAGCCAACATAATGCCCCAGTAAAGAGCAACCATGTAGCCGTAAAAAACTTATCGTAAAAAAATAAAGGACGGGTAACAGCACCCCAGTTCTGAACAGATAACTACCGAAAAGGCTGCGCACCTTTGCATTATCTAAGTTTTATTGAAAAGAGCGATACAGATAAAGGAAAACTTAAATAAACTACAGTTCACTTCCGTAGTTAGCCTAAAAGAGACGTGAAATTTCAATATGCCGAGAGAATTTCAGCACATCATAAGGTTTGCCGGAACCGACATTGAGGGAACCCAGCCGGTAACCTACGCCCTGACAAGCGTGAAGGGTATAGGAATAAAACTGGCAAACGCAATCATAGAGAAGGCTGGAATAGACCCAGCAACACGAATGGGTTTACTTTCCAGCGCTGAGGTAGATAAACTCGAAGAAATCGTCACAAACCCCGTGAAGTATGAGATACCCGCGTGGCTTCTAAATCGGCGAAAAGATTTGGAAACAGGAAAAGACATCCACCTGTTAAGCTCAGACCTAGTTCTTCAAACCAAAAACGACATAGATCAAATGAAAAAGATAAGATCATGGAAAGGATTCCGCCACAGCTACGGATTAAAGGTCCGAGGGCAAAGAACCAAGACAACAGGCAGAAAAGGAAAAGCCATAGGTGTAAAGAAAAAAGACGTAAAACGAAGGTCAGAGTAAATTGGGAGACCCAAAGAAGCAAAGAAAAAAATTCGATACGCCCCGGTTCCCTTGGCAAATCGACGCGCTGGACACCGAACTCAAACTGCTCGGTCAATACGGTTTACGGAACAAAAGAGAAATATGGCGCCACAAAACTTTGCTCTCAAAGTACCGTGGCATCGGACGTTCACTTTTGGGCATGTCAACTGAAGAACGAAAAAAACAGGAAAAGCAGCTTCTAGACAGACTTCATCGGCTAGGAATCCTGCCTGAAGAATCTGCGCTTGACGACGTTTTGGACCTAAAATTAGAAGATATACTGGAACGTAGGCTTCAAACACTTGTTTTCCACAGAGGCTTAGCCCAGTCCATACAGCAATCCCGCCAACTCATCACCCATGGACACATCGCCATTGATGGAAAAAGAGTCTCCACTCCAAGCTATTTGGTACTCAAAAATGAGGAGACAAAAATAGTTTACGCCCCAAAAAGCCCTCTCACAAACCCTGATCATCCCATAACAAAGGCTGCAAGCATTCCAGCCGAGCCCATATCAAGGAGCAAGGAGGAAAACAGCCGTGACTAAAAAGACTGACAAATGGGCGGTCGTTCACGTTTTCAGCTCCTACAACAACACAATCATCCATTTCACAGACATCTCCGGCGCAGAAACCATTGCACGTTCCTCAGGAGGCATGCACGTCAAATCAGACAGGCTAGAATCATCAGCATACGCCACCATGCGAGCCGCAGCCTACGCCGCCACCATCGCAAAAGACAAGGGAATAACCGCCATACACATAAAAGTCCGAGCCCCAGGAGGCTCAGGCGCCAGAACACCCGGAGCAGGAGCCCAAGCTGCCATACGTGCCCTGGCAAGGGCTGGATTCCGCGTAGGCCGCATCGAAGAAGTGACACCCATCCCTCACGACGGAACCCGAAGGAAGGGCGGACGCAGAGGACGAAGAGTCTGATATGTCAGTGCTCTCAAAAATTTTGAGAAACAATGATTGAGCAGCTAAAATATACATGATTCGCGTCACTCATAAACCACAATATTGAAATAATCCCTTTCTCTCTCTTTGAAAAGCACGAGCTTTAAATGTGCCATTACAAAGAGGCTCTAGTTGAGGCTTAACTGTGGTAGAGATTCAAATCCTTGAAAAAACCGACGATTTCATGCGTTTCATCGTTAGAGGAGTCAATGTGCCTTTTGTAAACGCGTTACGGCGAATTATGCTCACCGAAGTCCCCGCAATGGCTATAGACGAAATTGTTATCCTCGAAAATTCTTCAATTCTTAACGATGAGATTCTTGCCCACAGGATGGGATTAATTCCCCTCAAAACCGACCTGGATTCCTACAATCTTCCTGAAGAGTGCAAATGCGGAAGCGAGCTTGGATGCAACCTTTGTCGAGCAAATCTGACATTGGACGCCGAAGCCGCAGACAAAACAGTAACAGTTTATTCAGGAGAGTTGAAGCCAGAGAACCCTGACATAGCCCCGGTCAGCGACAAGATTCCGTTAGTAAAGTTGGCTCCCGAGCAACGACTGAAGTTGGAAGCCTATGCTCGACTGGGGAAAGGAAAGAAACACGCGAAATGGCAGCCCGTCTCCATGTGCACTTACATGTACCTACCAGAAGTCAAGATTGGCTCTGAACGCTGTGATGCATGTGGCAAATGCGTTAAGGTTTGCCCTGAAGAGATATTCATAGAAACGAAGGGAGGAATAAAAACTCAAAACGAGATGGAGTGCACCCTCTGTATGGACTGCGTAGATGCTTGCCCCAAAGACCCGCCAGCCGTCGAAGTGTCCTGGGACGAAAAAGCTTTTATTTTTAAAATCGAGTCCACTGGAGCACTTCCAGTAGAACGAATAGTCGTTGAGGCTGTCGAAATTCTTGACAACAAAATTAAAGATTTCATAAAACAAGTGAAAAAGGGTATGAAGAAGTGAAGAAAGTAAAGGCAACCAATCCAGAGCTTGTTAAGCTCATTCAAGATTTGAAGAAAAAATCGCGAGAAAACAAAATCGAATTATGGCGCAAAATGGCAGAACGTCTGTCAACCTCCAACAGAAGCCGCATAGCATTAAACGTAAGCCGATTGAACCGCTACACCAAAGAGGGAGAAACCGTTGCTGTCCCAGGTAAAGTTCTGGGCGCCGGAAAAGCAGACCACCCCATGACAGTAGCAGCCTTCGCCTTTTCTGACACAGCGAAATCAAAGATTCTGAAGGTTAAGGGAAACTGTTTATCAATCAGAGACTTGATGGAAAAGAACCCAACTGGCAAAAATGTGAAACTGATGGGGTAAACTGTGATGTCTTCAGAAAACGCCATAATTATCGACGCCAAGGGGCTGATTCTTGGACGAATGTCCAGTATCATAGCTAAACGTCTTCTCCAAGGCGAATCCGTCGTCGTTTTAAACGCTGAAAAAGCAGCCATTTCAGGCAAGAGGCTGCAAATAGTCCAGGAAGCTAAAACCTTCCTTGAGGTGGGTCATCCAAGAAAGGGGCCATTTCATCCTAGAAGACCTGACAGGATTGTTCGCAGAACCGTCCGCGGTATGCTTCCTTGGGATAAACCGAAAGGTCGGCAAGCTTACAAAAGACTTAAGGTTTACTTAGGCGCTCCCAAGGAATTTGATGGCAAAGAAATCCAAACAATCCTTGACGCCAGCGCAGAGAAATTGAAATCACCTTATATAACCGTTGGAGAATTGGCTAAAGAGATTGGGTGGAGCCCAGAGGTTGAGTAGCGTGTCTAAATCGAAAAAGGTTTTGGTGTTAAGTGGGAAGCGGAAAACCGCAATAGCTCGAGCCACAGTTAGGCTTGGAAAGGGCAGAATCAGAATAAACAATGTGCCCTTAGAGATTTTTGAGCCTAAACTGGCTCGCGACAAAATTCTGGAACCCTTATTTCTGGTAGATGAGAAAGTTTGGAAAGAAGTTGACATCAACGTTAAGGTTTCTGGAGGAGGTTTCATGGGTCAGGCTGAAGCCGCGCGTATGGCCATAGCTAAGGGTCTACTGAAGTGGACAAAGAGCACCCGGCTTCACACTACGCTTAGAGACTATGATCGAACAATGATTGCCAGTGACCCTAGAAGAAAAGAGCCTAAAAAGTTTGGAGGTCCCGGGGCTAGGGCTAGGGATCAGAAAAGCTACAGGTAAGCACTCTCCAAAAGAAGTGTGTATTGGTCAAGGGTGTTAAGAACTCAACAAAATGATGCCGAAATGTATAAGTAGGAATTAAATGCTCGAAACAACCTGAAGGTCATGATTATGTGTAGGAGGATGAATTGAAATTATTATCCCAGTTCGCTGTTTCACATGCGGCAAGCTGATAGCTGACAAATGGGAAGAGTTCACCCGAAGAGTCGAAGCTGGAGAAGACGCAAAAAAGGTTCTGGACAGCCTAGGGGTAACAAGGTATTGCTGTCGCCGAATGATTCTTTCTCACGTAGAGATTGCTGACAAGATTCTCAGGTTTTACGAAGAAAAAGGCAAAGTAGACAACACTCAATCGTTTTAGCGGGGAACTAACATGTCCTCAATAATAGAAGATGTTATGGCGCGAAAGCTTTTCAACAGTAGAGGACAGGAAACGATTGAAGTTGACATCGTAACCGTTTATGGGTTCGGAAGAGCCGCTGCCCCAGCTGGAGCCAGCAAAGGCAAAGCTGAGGTGGTTTCCTATCCTGAAGGAGGAGTGGACGAGGCATTAAAAAAGGTGGAAGAGCTGATTGCCCCCGAACTGATAGGCATGGACGCTGAAGAACAACAGGAAATTGATGCGCTTCTTCACGAAATCGACGAAACAGAAAACTTCAGAAACATCGGAGGAAACACGGTCTTCGCCACCTCCCTAGCCACGGCAGAAGCAGCCGCAACCTCCTACGGCACAACCCTGTTTCAGCAGCTATCCGGATACCTCGCAAACGAGCTTCCATACCCTCTTGGAAACGTGCTGGGCGGCGGAAAACATGCCCTAGGAAAGACAACGGACATACAAGAGTACCTGGTTATCCCGTTTAAGGCACGTAACTTCGCAGAGGCGGCGAAAGCCAACATTATGGTGCATCACAGGATCGGCGTTCTTCTCAGAAAGGCTGACCCAAACTTCACAGGCGGAAGAGGAGACGAAGGAGCTTGGGCGCCCAACATAGAAAACGAGGAAGCCCTTAAGATAGTTGCGAAAGCCTGTGAAGAGGTTTCAGCTGAGCTAGGCATCGAATGTAGAGCCTGTCTCGATGTTGCCGCTTCCAGTTTCTGGAGCCCAAAAGAAAAGGTTTACGTTTATTCCATGGAAGGAACCAAACGAGATTCTGGAGAGCAGCTGGAGTTTATGCTGCGTCTCATCAAAGATTATAATCTTGCTTATGTTGAAGACCCCTTCCATGAGGATGACTACGAAAGTTTTGCGGAACTCACAAAAAAAGTTGAAGATTGCCTCATCTGCGGCGACGACTTGTTCGTCACAAACCCTGAACGGCTAAAACAGGGAATAAAAATGTGTGCAGGGAACTCGATCATCATAAAAATGAATCAGGTGGGCACGCTCACGGACTCTTGGGAGACTACGCGACTGGCGAAGGGGGCTGGGTATGTTCCGGTTATGTCCCATCGCTCTGGAGAAACAACTGATACACATATAGCTCACTTAGCCGTTGCTTTCTCTTGTCCGGTCATCAAGACTGGCGTGTTGCATGGAGAGCGAGTGGCTAAAATCAACGAGCTGATCCGAATAGAGGAAACTCTTGGAAACAGAGCCAAAATGGCAATAATTTAAGTAATTGGAGGAAAAAACTTTGTCCGAAAATGAAGAAAACATGGAAACATTCAGCGAGGAAGAACTTCTGTTACCCCAGGATACACTGTTGTCCGCGGGGGTTCATATAGGAACCAGAATGAGAACAAAAGACATGGAACAGTTCATATACCGAGTTAGAGCCGACGGCTTGTTCGTTTTGGATGTAAAAAAAACAGATGAACGCATACGAGTGGCTGCAAAGTTTCTAGCCCGATTTGAACCTTCAAAGATAGCGGCTGTGGCTGGACGATTGTATGGGCAGTCTCCGGTAGAGAAATTCTGCGAAGTAGTGGGAGCAACCCCAATCGTTGGACGGTTCATTCCCGGTATGCTTTCAAACCCGCTTTACCCAGACCGCCTTGAACCCAGCGTAATAATAGTGTCTGACCCCAAAGCTGATGTGCAAGCGGTGAAAGAAGCGGCGAGCATAGGAATTCCTGTGATAGCCCTCTGCAGCACCGACAACGACTTCTCCTTTGTAGACTTGGTTATACCCACCAACAACAAGGGCAGACGGGCATTGGCGGTTATCTATTGGCTTCTAGCTAGACAGATAATGCGCGAGAGAGGCGAAATCCCGGCGGACGGAGACCCAAGTCAGTCCATCGAAGACTTCGAAATAAAGCTGACTAGGGAAAGAGGGGAAGGAGACGAGGATTGAAAATTAGGAGTCCGGCAGTCGCAGGTTCATGGTACGCTGGCACACCCAAAAGTTTACGGAATCAGATAGAAGAACTTTTCACTCACAGGCTAGGACCCGGAAGCCTTCCACAGACAGTAAGGGAGGGTCCGCGGAGCATTGTTGGGCTTGTTGTTCCCCACGCGGGGTACATGGCTTCTGGTCCTGTAGCCGCTCATGCATATTATAGCCTAGCAAAAGATGGAAAACCCGACGTCATAGTGATTTTTGGTCCCAACCATACTGGACGAGGAAGCGCGCTTTCGATTATGAACGAGGGGGTTTGGCGTACGCCTCTGGGCGATGTGGAGATTGACACCGAAACCGCTAACCGGATTTTGCAGGCATCCCGAATTGTTGACGTGGATGATACGGCGCATGCTTACGAGCATTCTATTGAGCTTCAGCTTCCCTTCCTCCAGTATCTGTACGGTTCAGAATTCAAGTTTGTCCCTATCTGCTTTATGATGCAGGATTTGATGTCCAGCCGCGAAGTGGGAAAAGCGGTTGCAGAAGCCTTGAGGGGAAAGAACGCTTTGGTTATCGCATCCTCTGATATGACCCATTATGAGCCTCAGGAAAGAGCCGAAAAGAAGGACAAAATGGCGATAGATGCTGCTCTAGCGATGGATGAAACCCAATACTATCATGTTGTAGAAGCGTATGGGATAACTACCTGTGGTTATGGTCCCGTCATCGCCGCCATCACAGCAGCGAAAGAGCTGGGCGCCAAAAAGGCACGTTTATTATGCTACAAGACGAGCGGCGACGTACTAGGTGACCGTTCTGCAGTAGTAGGCTATGCATCCATAGCGTTTACTAAAAAAGGTTGACTTGGAAGTATTAGGATAAGGGTTTGCGGTTAGATTGTGAGTTCGGCGCGCGCCTACAGGTAATTGTGACCTGCGAATTGGTCAAGCTGAAAGTTGCCTTATGACCATGTTTAAACAGCTTCTTTTTGTTGACTAGGATGACTAATGCAGCAACCAACAGTAATAACGGAAAGAGCCACGATGAATACTCTGGAACAAATCCTGTTTCATCGGTTTTTATCAACCAAAAATTATTGTCTGTGCCTGCTATTACGTATCCTCCGTCGGAAGTAGCAACCAATGATCTGCCAATCGCCCAGTCTGTTTCTCCATATGTCTGGTTCCATATCATGTTCCCAAATTCGTCGGTTTTAACCAGCCAACAATCAGAAGAAAGGTTAGAAGCATTAGAGCCTACTAACGCATATCCGCCATCAGATGTTGCAACCACCGAGTGAGCCTCATCATGTCCTTTTCCTCCGTATGTTCTGTTCCATTCCATGTTTCCTGACGCGTCAGTTTTAATTAACCAAAAATCAAAGGTAACGAATGAGGTACTATGGGATTTCACGAAGCCTGCTATTGCATATCCATCATCAGCTGTAGTAATCAAAGATGTGCCAACCGCCCAGCCTCCTTCTCCGTATGTTCTGTTCCATTCCATGTTCCCAGATGCGTCAGTCTTAACCAGCCAACATTTATCGAAATCATTTATGAATCCTGTCAGTGCGTAGCCTCCATCCGAAGTCGCAACCAACGACCAAGCCTCATTCCGTCCTAGTCCTCTATAAGTTTGGTTCCACTCCATGTTTCCAAGTTCGTCAGTTTTAACCAACCAAAAATTGCCGCTTTTGTAGCCTGCTAATGCATATCCCCCATCGAACGTAGCAACCAACGAGTAGGCTCGATCATCACCTTCTCCTCCGTATGTCCTGTTCCACTCCATGTTCCCATCAGAATCAGTCTTAACCAACCAACAATCAGAATATCCAATACCAAAGGAACGTGTGTAGCCTGCTAGTGCGTATCCTCCATCAGACGTAGCAACCAACGACCGAGCCTCATCCATGTCTGATCCTCCATACCTTTGACTCCATTCCATGTTTCCATAGGCATCGGTTTTAACCAACTTAACATCATAGCTTGAAGTGCCTGCTAGTGCGTATCCTCCATCAGATGTAACAACCACCGAGTAAGCAGTCCCTCCTCCGTATGTTTGATTCCACACTTGCGAAGATGCTCTAACAAACACAATAAATGAAAAACTGAGCAAAAATACAAAGAAAACGTTAGTAACAAATCGACTTTTGAAGGACAATATCATTTCATGAAACTTGTAATGTTATATGTCAGTTAAAACAGTTTTCTATAATATTGAACAAGAATCAGTTTACGTTTGAACAATTAACTTTTTCCCCATCCATAAGCAACATTTAATTCATCTATTACCCACGGAGAGGAGTTAGTAAAGGCTTGTCTGAAAACAGACTGAGAATAGCCAAAATTTTGAGCACAAAGGCGTGCGCGCATGGGTGCGTTGGCTCCTTTGGAACCCATCTGACCTTCAAACCGAATTCTGCTAGGCTACAGCCCTAAATTCCAAAAATTTAGATAAACCTACGTAAACGCAAAAGTATTTTTATCCCCTCTTTTCCATTGTGTTTTGGGTATGTTCCAATGGGAAGAGGTTCTGGCTTCGGAAAAGCCATTCTATTCAATGAACATTTTGTTGTTCATGGCGTACCTGGCATTGTTTCAGCAATTGATTCAGCAGCCGACGCAGAAGCGAAAAAAAGTCGAAAAGGCATCACCGTAGAGGATGAGAGAAAGGGCGCAAAGGGTTATGCTGAAAAGAAACGGATTCAGCAAAAAGAGTCAATCGAAAACATGCTTAAAGCAATGAACCTTGATTCGCAAAAAGTTTCTTTGAGAATCTGGTTGGGCGGAAACCTGCCTGGATTTAGCGGGATTGGCGCTTCTGCAGCAAGCAGCGTTGCGATTGCTAGGGCAATATCAGAGGAGCTGGGGATGGGTTTGTCCGATGAGAAGATTAATGAGGCTGCCTATGAAGCTGAGAAGGCTTATGCTGGAAACCCCTCAGGCATCGACAACACCGCAGCAACCTATGGAGGCTTGATCTGGTTCAAAAAGAATCTAAGCGGGGGCGCAAACACGATTGAGAGGTTAAGCATACGGGAGCCAGTTGAAATCGTCATAGGCAACACTGGAATTGTGGCTAACACTAAGGCTATGGTTGCTGGAGTTGCGGAACGAAAGAAACGAAATCCAGAAAAATATGGTGCATTATTCAGGCAGGCAGAAGATTTGGCGTTCACAGCAAGAAAGGCACTGGAAGCATTCGATCTAAGAAAAGTCGGCGAATTAATGAATGAGAACCATCGTTTACTGCAGGAAATCGAGGTCTCATGCACAGAATTAGATCACTTGGTTGACTTGGCTAGGGAGCAGGGGGCATTCGGAGCAAAATTAACTGGCGGTGGCGGCGGAGGCTGCATGTTAGCCTTAACGCCTGGAAAAGAGTTGCAAGAGAAAGTTGCGGCAGCCATGGAACATGAAGGCTTCAAAGTGTTAAGAACAAAGATAGGAATCCAAAAATTGTGAGGGAAAAGCCGGAACCTGCAAGATGGGGTTAGACGCAACAATACTCCTCAGAGGAGCAGGTAAAGGATTTAAAAAGGAAAAATGCCGAAAGGTTGAGTTAAACAAGTTCCTGTGATTGTATGTATCTGACAAAAAATGAAGAAAAAATGCTGGATGGCGAAGAGGGCTACGCAGTAAAAAAGTCCATGGAGATACTTGTTGCCCTCGGAAACATCTACGGCGCCGAAAAACTCATAGAAGTCGGCTCCGTCCAAGTTGCAGGCGTATCCTACCATAACCTCGGAGATGCGGGTCTAGAGTTTCTGAACGAACTGGCAAAAGACGGCAAAGTCAAAGTGCTAACAACCTTGAATCCCGCAGGAATGGATCTGGAAGATTGGAGAAAACTGGGGATTGACGAAGAGTTTGCAAGAAAACAGAATCTAGTTATAGACGCTTTCAGGAAGATGGGGATACTCATCTCCTGCACCTGCACACCCTACCTGATAGGCAACCTGCCCAGATACGGAGAACACATAGCTTGGTCAGAATCTTCCGCAGTTACCTTCGCCAACTCGGTTATCGGAGCCAAAACGAACAGGGAAGGGGGACCTTCGGCTCTTGCGGCAGCGTTTGTGGGAAAAACACCCTGCTATGGACTCCATCTGGACGAGAACAGAGTACCAGACACTCATGTAGACGTGAAAGCAAAATTGACGAAAATTTCGGATTGGGGCGCCCTTGGTTACTGCATTGGAAAACAGGTGCAAAACAAGATTCCCTATATAACAGGCATAAATGATGTGAGCTTGGACGAATTGAAATCGTTCTGTGCCTCAGTGGTAACTTTCGGCTCAAAACCGCTGTTTTATATGAAGGGAATAACGCCGGCATCCGAGAAATATAAGCCTCCAAAAGAGAAGATAATCCTTGAGGACAGTGACATCAGAGAAGCATACGAAGCTATTAACGATGAGGTGGAAGACATCGATTTTGTGTGCATAGGCTGCCCCCACGCTTCTATCAAAGAGATAGCAAAAATTGCTGACCTGCTGAAAAACAAGAAGATATCAGCAAACACTGAATTCTGGGTTGCAACCTCAAGGTCCATGAAGCACCTCGCTGACAAGATAGGCTACACGGAAGCGATTGAGAAGGCGGGAGGAAAGTTTGCCTGCGACACCTGCATGGCAGTGGCTCCGTTGAAGGGAAGGTTTAGAGCTGTTGCCACAACCTCCGCGAAGGGCTGCTACTATTCGAGGCACAACAAGATGTTGACCAAAATGGGAAGCTTAGAAGAGTGTATAGAGGCTGCGGTGAAAGGAAAATGGAGTTAAAAGGAAGAATAATCTTTAAGGGAGTTGCAGAGGGCGAAGCGTTAACCACGACACAGCCAATTTCGTTCTACGGTGGGGTAGACCCGGAAACCAGCGAGATACTGGAAAAGGGGCATGAACTGCAAGGAAAACAAATAAAAGACAACATCTTAGTTTTCCCGAATGGTAAAGGCTCAACAGTTGGGTCCTACACCCTGTACAGGCTGAAAAAGGGCGGGGTGGCTCCAGCTGGAATGATAAATAGAGAGTGCGAAACGGTGGTTGCTGTGGGCGCAATAATCTCTGAGATACCCTGCGTTGACGAAATTGATGTCTCAAAAATAAAAACCGGAGACACTGTTCGAATAGAAAACGGGGTTGTCAAATTAAAGAAGTAGCCTGTTGAAAATCCCCAATTTAACTTGATAAAAAACGAGATAATGGTGCAAAAAATGGGCAATAAGCCAACTGTTCTGAAGCTGGGCGGTTCCGTGATAACAGACAAGGAGAAGCCATTGACTCCTGACTTGAAGGCAATTGAACGGTTGGCAGACGAAATTTCTCGAGCCAAGGTTTCGCCCCTTATCCTGGTTCACGGAGGAGGCTCTTTCGGTCATCCGGTTGCGGAACGATACGATATAGCGGGGGGTTACGTTGATCCGTCACAGATTCTGGGGTTTTCGCAGACCCATCTGGCTATGACCCTGCTGAACAGCTGGGTTATGGAGGCTCTAATAAGCCATAATATCCCCGCAGTAGAGGTTCACCCGTCCTCCTGTGCGGTTACGAAGGCTGGTCGAATAGTCAACATGGAACTGAAACCGTTGAAAAAAATGCTTAAACTCGGGTTTGTGCCCGTTCTGTACGGGGACGCTGTCCTAGACTCGGAGAAAGGTTTCGCCATATTGTCCGGAGACCAACTTGTCTCTTCACTGGCAATAAAACTTGGCGCATGCCGCATCATAATGGGCGCGGATGTGGATGGACTATACACAGCTGATCCCAAAGCAGACTCTTCGGCGCAGCTAATTAGTCACCTGACCTTGGAAGAATTGAAAAGCCTGAAACACAAGATTGAAGGGTCAAAGGCAACTGACGTGACCGGGGGCATGCTCGGAAAGATGCTGGAAGTAAAACTTGCCATCGAACAGGACATCGAAACGGTGATCGTGAACGCCACAAAACCCTTGAGGGTCTACAAGGCTCTTAAGGGAGAAAAAGTGGTTGGAACAATTATCGAGAAAGGGTGAAAATAGTTGGATGATATGATTGGAGAAAGGAAAGCTGACCATATAGAAGTCTGCCTTAAAGAAAATGTTCAATCACGAAGAGCAACAACAGGATTTGAAGACGTTCATCTTGTCCACAAGGCTCTTCCCGAAATAGAAAGAAAAAAAATAGACATCGCCACAACCGTTTTCGGCTACAAATTTTCTGCACCCCTCTTTGTGGGAGCCATGACCGGAGGCACCGAAAAAGCCACAAAAATAAACGCTGCCATAGCCGAAGCGGTAGAGGAACTCCACCTTGGCATGGGCGTCGGAAGCCAAAGAATAGCAATCGACAACCCCAAAACTGAACGCTCCTTCAGCATAGTCAGGGAGAAGGCGCCAACAGCCTTCATACTAGCAAACATTGGAGCTCCGCAGCTCGTCGGCAAATACGGTGTAAAAGAAGCTAAAAAAGCGGTTGAAATGGTGAAAGCAAACGTTTTAGCCGTCCATTTAAATGCTTTACAGGAGGCTGTGCAGCCAGAAGGCGACACAAACTACTCAAATCTTCTCCAAAAAATATGCAAGCTTGCCCAAGAGTTAGATGTTCCAGTTGTCGTCAAAGAAACCGGTGCAGGGATAGCAGCAGAGGATGCAGCAATGCTTGAAGCAGCGGGTGTTGCAGGAATCGACGTGGCGGGGGCGGGAGGAACAAGCTGGGCAGCGGTAGAGTATTACAGGGCTAAGGCTCGTCAGGATGGGTCTAGCCAAAGGCTGGGCGAAACTTTCTGGGATTGGGGCATACCCACCGCAGTAACCCTTGTAGAGGCTGTCTGGTCAGTCCACGTTCCGGTAATTGCTTCAGGTGGAATAAGAAACGGAATAGACGCAACAAAGGCTTTAGCTTTAGGCGCAAGTTTGGCTAGCGCCACTTACCCGTTTCTGAAGCCAGCCACAACTGGTTCGGAAGATGTTAAAAAGGCGCTTAGCTATTTGGTTGGGGAAGTGAGAAATGCAATGTTTCTTGTAGGAGCAAACTCTGTTCAAAAGTTGCAGAAAGTTCCGGTTGTGTTGACTGGAAAGACTGCCGAATGGTTAAAGGTGCGAGGTTTTCAGCCTGAAGTTTATGCGAGGAGAAAAGCATGAGTCGTCTGTCATCTCAGATAGCTGAATCAGCCGAGAAAGTGAACAGTTTCATCCAGAAAGTTGTTGACATAAACTGTGAGCCTCAGCTGCTCTACAGAGCCTCCCGGCAGATAATCGATGCTGGAGGAAAACGGCTGAGACCCTTCCTTGTTTTGAAGAGCTGCAGGCTGGTGGGAGGAAGAGAAGAGGATGCGATTCCAACGGCGGCGGCTCTAGAGTTGCTTCACACCTTCACTCTGATTCACGATGACATAATGGATCAGGATGAGAAGAGGCGGGGGGTCCCAACGGTTCACACCCAATGGGGAGTACCCATCGCCGTAGTGGCGGGTGACATGCTCTTCGCTAAGGTCTACGAGGCAATCACCAACTATACAGACACCAAACACGTAACGCCCAAGCGGATACTGCAGGTGTTGAAGGAAATCAGCGAAGCAACCATAACCCTCTGCGAGGGGCAAACAAGGGACATGATGTTTGAAAGCAAGGAAACCGTTTCTGAGGAAGAATACTTCGAGATGATCAAAGGTAAAACCGCGGCACTGTTCGAAACGTCTGCAAGGTGCGGCGGAATCCTGGGCGGCGCAACCAAAAAACAGGTTAAGTGTCTCGGAATGTTTGGGCATTACTCGGGCATCGCATTTCAGGTAATCGATGATGTTCTGGGTTTGACTGCGGATGAGAAAGTTCTGAAAAAGCCTGTTGGAAATGACATCCGTGAGGGAAAGCGGACTCTGATGGTTGTTTATGCCCTCGAAAAGGCTTCAAAGAGTCAGAGGAAGAAGATTCTTGAGATGCTTGGAAACAAGGATGCGTCTCCTGAACAGATACAGGAAACAATTAATTTGATTGATTCTTTGGGGGCAATCAGCTACGCCAAACAGCTTGCAGAAAAATACATCGAAAGAGCCAAAAAGGCGCTGGCTAGTTTTCCAGCCTCAGAAGACAGGGAAGACCTCATAAGCCTCTCAGACCTCATTTTCGCTAGGCAACATTAAACTCAAAATTAAGTGGAATGCCTTGAATCCAAACGAAGAAAAAGAAGCTAGAGAAATAATCAAAAAAATTGTGCTCCTAAACGCGCTTCGCTACGATGGAAAAGCTGCACATAAACCAGTTTTCAGCAAGCTGCTCGGTGAACATCCCCAGTTTAGACAAAGAATAAAAGAGGTCACCCCAATCATCAACGATGTTATACAGGAAATTAATTCGCTAACCTTAGAGAAGCAGAGAGAGATTGTGGCGGAGAAGTGGCCTGAGGCTCTTACAGAAGAAAAAACTGAGAAAACAAAGCAGCTTCCCCCGTTGCCGAACGCTGAAAAGTATGAGCGGGTTGTTACGCGGTTTTCCCCGAACCCCGACTTTGTTCTGCACCTAGGCTCGGCTAGGGCAATAATTCTCAGCCACGACTACGCCAAAATCTATAATGGTGTCTTTATTCTCCGCTTCGAGGACACGGACTCGAAAACTAAGAAGCCAAAGTTGGAGTTCTATGATGCAATCCGAGAGGATTTGAAGTGGCTGGGATGCAAGTGGGACTCTGAATTCATCCAAAGCGACAGGCTCCCAATCTATTACCGGCACGCGGAAGAGATCCTCAAAAAAGGCAGCGCTTACGTCTGCACATGTAGACGCGAAGATTTTCAGGAAAAAACGAGGAAGGGTCAATCTTGTCCGTGCCGAGGATTGTCGGTGGACGAAAATTTGGTTCGCTGGAACAGGATGTTGGATGGAACGTACGGCGAAGGAGAGGCTGTGGTGCGAGTTAAAACAGATTTGGGTCACCCGAATCCTGCCGTTCGAGACTGGCCTGCGCTGAGAATAATCGACCCCGACAAGTATCCTCATCCGCGGGTGGGCAGCAAATACCGTGTTTGGCCTCTCTACAATTTCTCTACCGCCGTTGACGATCATCTGATGGAAATAACTCACATCATCAGGGGAAAGGAGCATTTGACCAATCAGGCTAGACAGGAGTACATGTACAAGCATTTTGGGTGGAAGTATCCTGAAACCATCCATTACGGCAGACTGAAGATAACTGGGGCATCGCTCAGCAAATCAGAAATCGTGAAGGGTTTAGCTAGCGGAGATTACAAAAGCTGGGACGACCCACGCCTTGCCACCCTCGCGGCGCTAAGAAAACGGGGAATAACGCCAGAGGCAATCCGTAACTTGATAATTGATGTTGGTCCCAAACCGCAAGATGTTGTTTTAAGCTGGAAAAACCTGTACGCACACAACAGAAAACAAATCGACCCCACAGCGAAACGTTACTTCTTTGTTAGCAACCCAGTCAAAGTGGTTGTTAAAGATGTTCCACATGCTTTCACGGCGAAGGTTCCGCTGCATCCTGATTACCCCGAAATGGGTTTTCGAGTCTTTGACGTTAAGCCTTCTAAAGGAGAGGCAACATTCTTGATATCAAAGAGTGATGTGAATCTTTTAGAAGATAAACAGGCAATCCGCTTTATGGACCTCTTCAATTTTAGAGTAGAAAAAGTTGGAAAAACCTTGGTTCAAGCCACTTTTCTGGGCGAGTCTTACGAGGAAGCTAAGAAGGTTGGGGCGCCGTTGATTCACTGGGTTCCTGTTGGCAGCGGTGTTCCCTGCGAGGTTGTGATGCCTGACGCTTCTGTGGCTGAAGGCGTGGCGGAAGAGGCCTGCAGAGCGTTGAAGCCAGAGGAGATTATCCAGTTCCAGCGTTTTGGTTTCGTCAGAGTTGACGAGGTTGATGGGAAGCTGACGGCTTATTTTGCGCATCGGTAACAGTTTATTTTTGTTCCTTGGTTTTCCAGAAAAAGTACTGTTATGTTAACTCTACAGTTAATATTTTAGTTTTCATTTTTGCGCGCGCAGGTCTGTATTAATCAGATGCTTTCAACCATTTCATAAAAGGTTTGAGCTTCATGGATATATCTCTGCGGTAGATAATGTAAGACATGATTAGACTTATGATGCCAATTGGAAAGAATAAAGCGCCCCAAAAGAGTTGATAAAGGCTATGACGCTTTGCACTAACAATAATGCGTCTCAACTCGTCTCTGGTCATGCTTTTTTGCTCTCAACTAAACCAATATGGCTTCAAACTTTTTTGCTTTTCGTGAAGCAAACACATCTAAAAACTTTCACTAATGCATGCATAGATTCACAACTCTTATGAGGGATAAGTTTAACATTATTGCGAATGTTTGCTGGGACTCTGGAAAGTGTAGGTAGGGAAATGGAAACCCCTTCACGTCATAAGCAAACGTGAACACTTCCCAAAGCCCTCTCAGCCACTCGCCCAAACTAATCCCCCTTATTTAGGTCGGAATACCTTTCTACTATAGGAAGAGGGGTTTGCTGAGGCTCCTGCACAGGAGTTTGGGGAATAAAAAATGAAACCTTGTTTGGTAGCCATAGCTTTTGGTTGAGTTTCATTTTTCTATGCAAGAGCCCACTCAGCCACCTCTATCTATTATTCCTGTGTTTTACTTCCCCACAAAAAAGGGGAAGGGAAATTGATTGGTTTATTTCTGTTTTCTGAGTGCCATGTAGGCTATTAGGCCTATGACCACGCCGATGGCTACGATTATCAGTATAATCAGGTCTATTGTCAAGTATGCGGGAATTTCAGGAATTGCTGGGTATGCTGGCATCTTGTTTACTGTGGTCTCCGCAATCTCTGCTGCGCTGGGAACATCTTCTGCTGCTGGCGCTTCGTCTACACCAAATGTGGTTGTTTCCTGTGAGGCGTAGTAGGATTCGGAGCCTTCGAACATCGTAGTGACATGGTATTCGCCGACAACGGCGGGAGCCCACATGTAGCTGAACCTACCATTTCTGTCGGTTGTAACGGTGGCTGAGTACCAGTCGCCATGAGGATCTTGTATTTTCAAGAATACTTTCACACCTTCAACATCTTCAGGCTTTGCCTGCTGCATGTAAACGTATTCCATCCACTCTTTCATGCATTCGTCAGCTACTGCTGGGAGCCCATTCGGGAAACGTTCAATCACGCCTTCTTGTTCTGAGCCTGAAGAGATATCCGTTATCGTTCCTTCTATCAGCACACTACTTCCTTGTGATATAACATTATTTTTTATCGAGACTGTGGTTTTGGTGGGTCCCTTGCCGAAGCTGTATATCCTGTTGTCGAAGCTGTTCCATGTAACCAGGTGGCCATCTGCAATACCGCCCGGCGTTCGACTGGTGTAACTTAATATGCTCCACACTAGACTTCCATCAGTGCAGTTTATGGCAAGTCGCCGCGCTGGATGGAGTGGCGGAGTATAGAGGAAACCTTCTGAGAGGAACAGTTTTCCGTCAGCAATACTATGCGCATTATAGCCCTGTACTGGGTATGTACCAAAGGGGGTGTCATATCCAGCGCTTCCACGAGTGAAATTCCATACGAGCTCGCCTGATTCAAGATCGATAGCATGCGCGTAGCCGCCGGCGTCAAAGATGTAGACTCTGCCGTAAGCGATTTCGCCATCACGCCAGATAGAGCTCCAAGCGTTTCCTTCCAGTTCAACTGTCCATAAATTCTCTCCGGTCATAAGGCTGTAGCCATACGCTTCATTAGCATCTTTGTTGTGTAACACGTAGTAACCTTCGCGGGCACCAACGACCGCTATGTCTTGTAATGCTGGCAGTGTTTGGTTTATTGGTCCCCAGAGGAGCTCGCCTGTTGTTGCGTTCATGCCTGCTGTAATCTGATAGCCTGCATTTGCCTCCTGCCAACTGATCAGAGTTTCCACTTGACGGAGAAGTATTACTTCGTGGGTTACTGCACCAACGCTAAGGCTGATGCGTAAACCGTTGAGTTCAGTGGGGAGTGGCGCTGACCACTCTATTCCATTTGCCCAATCATAGGTGCCACTTATGCGCGTCATCTCATAAGAACCGAAAGCCGATGATGAAAATAGTTTGGTTGAGTTCCACAGAACGAGATTGCCACCAGAACTATAGTAGCCTAGTATTGTTCCCTTCTGCTCTCTATCGACATCCACCAGAAATGACGCACTGGTAGTGCCAGTAATTTCTGCTACATATTCTCCCGTAAATGCATCATATATGCTAAAATCGCCTCCGCCGAAGAAAAATCCTCCCCCTGTGGTGCTATATAGGTATGCCATAGATCCGTACTCCTGAGGGTTATGGAAACGTAGTATTTGACCCATTCTGAGGGTTTCGCTACCCGATTCGCCCCCTGATCTGCTCCACAGTGTTTCTCCTGTGCGAATGTCCACGGCTTCCCAGCCTATTATTTTAGAAGTTACACCTGCATATTTTGTGTAATAGATTATTCCATTGAGGATTATTGGATCGAAATAGCTCGTTAATACCGAAGTTGACGTATACTGTGTCGATTGATCGCTGGGAATGGGCGATCCTGGTTGACCTCCGAAATGAGTAGATTTTGACCACATTATGTGAGCAGTGTTCGGCGCTGTACCATATGCCTGAACATTTCCACTAGCATCGTAACCACCAGTGCTGGAAAATCCAGCTCCGCTCATTCCAAACCAGTTGGCGCCAAGCTGTCCCCAATCCCAGTTTGTTGCATATATTGGGCGAGTCCAGTATTCTTCTGGAAGCGGGGGAGTCTGATATGCAGCTGTCACTTGATCCTCCTGTACGACGAGCGTCACTTCTTCGCTTTCAGCTGGCATCAGACGACTGCCCACCATATTCCGGGCCTGTCCGGTGCGGCCTGTAACAGGATCTTTCCCGGTTAATACTTGTCCAGGGTAAACCGCTTTGATTGTGTATTCACCGACTTGATTGGGCGTGAATGAAGTCGATACGGCTCCTGTCATACCAGCCCTGTATATTCCTAAATCTTCCTTGCTTCCATCAGGTGTTACCATTTCTATGGTCACATTTTCATGTAAATCACCGCCACCACCGGACTGTGTGGGCGTGGGTTTACTGAAGACGGCGTGGAGGTAAACGATTTGGTTGACGCCTACGGGGTTAGGTGTAACGGTTACAGCTAAGAAAGTCGGAATCACAAGTGAATCTTGTGCGGTGGTTATAGGCAAAGTAACTAATACAGTTGCTATTGTTAGCGTTAGAATCAAAGCTATAGTATAAAATTTTGTTTTATGATATATTTTTGTCATCTTTTCATTTCCTTTTATTTTTTTTGAAGTTCGGGTTGCCTTTGACATCTGATCTGTCAGAGATTTGTGTGCACGCATATCAGCTGTAAAGACTCCCCTAACACTCGATCTAATTCGTTGGTTTTTAATTTAAGAAATTGTAACTGTAAGTGTCAGTTACAAGTCAAAATTCATAAGTCGGTGCTACAAAATATATGATTTGTGAGTTTTAAAGGGGAGATGTTATATTAGAACTTGAATTGCACTCCTAAAATGGGGCAAACATCTTAGTACCTTTTCAAATGTTAGACTTCCTTGCCATTTTTGCTTATACTCTGAGCATAGTTGTTTTCTGAAATCACTTGTAACCACAATATATACTCCAACATCAATTTTATCCAAATTAGAGTAAGAAAGAGTTTGGAACTTCAATAGGTCTATTCCTAAAAATGAGGAGTGTCCAAAGCCTACCTCGATACCAATTCTTCCTTTTTGGAAATCCAATCTTGCCGAAGGGTCTTTTGGTTCATATGTTTCGATGTCCCCAAGGTAAGTTTGCGTAGAAACTTCCGGTTAACCTGTGAGAGGTTCATGAGTCAATATAAATGTTGAAATTCACTGATTCTGATTACTTGGCATGACTTGAATTTGCAACTGTTTTTCTAGATATTTTTTCGCCTTTTCTCTCTTTTCGGACATTTTTTAGGTGTTCTGCATGCTCTAGGCAACTGATGGTTGGTTGTGCTTGGTTTTCAGAAAAGAAAACAGAGAAGTTCGCACGGCTTAACGCCGTGCCGCCCCCAATAAGACGCGGTTGAGAACTCAGTCTTTCCTTTAGGGAGACCTCTCACTTTTCAACTCCCTCACACGACGACGGCAACTTCGAAGCTCGCTCAGGGCTATTCGGTGAAAAATGGCTAATGCTCATTAAACGGTTTTATGCTGTGGCTGTGTAAGCTCCTACCATTGTACCATCGATTTTATACAGGGTTACTGCATATTTGAGTCCTACTGTTACAGCCTGAGTGATTGTAAATGTTTCAGAAGTGCCTGGGGCTATTGTGTCGGAAGTTCCGGATGACCAAGTGTCCGCATTTTCACCATTGACTCTTATCCTAGTTACAGTATAGCTACTTGTTCCCGAATTTGTCGCATAGACAATTATCCTGCCTGTTAAAGCATCACCCAATGTGAAATCTATGTCAGTTATTGTAAGTTCACTATTTTCCATAAATCCGAGGGTTAATGAACCCATCCATGCTGCTACTGCAATTGAAACCGCTACAGTTACTGCGATAAGTATGATTGCTGCAACTACTGGGCTTAGAGCTTTCTTACTTTTTAGGAGTTTTTTCATTTTTTTCTTTCTCTCCTTATGAGTTCACAAGAGAACTAAGCTCAAAACAGATATAAATCTTATGACTTACGACAGCATATTAGAGAAAGAATGTTTCAGCATTGTTAATGCAAAAGAATAGCATAACTTAACGACGACGGCAGCCTCGGGAGCTCGCTCAGGATTGTTTTCAACAATCTGCTGCTATTAGGCTCCTAATAACAGCGTATTGTTGAAATCAGTCTTTTTTCAGAAAAAAGGCACACCATTTTTTAGTTACGTTTATCTTTTGTTGATTCCTCCTGTATTATCGTCTAGGCGTTGAGTTCGGTGCGCGACATTATTATTCCAATAGGGGGGACTCGCCCTCCAGAACCAACCAATCAATGTAGCCTATGCAAACGGACAGTGCCTCCATCTCAGCTCACTCGCTGTCCCCGCTGCAAGCAACTGTTCTGCAGAAGCTGCATAACCGAAGACCTACGCGACGGCGAATATCTGGTCTGCTTGAACTGCGCCAGAAGATACGTTGCACCCAAACCAGCATTCAAGGGCAAATACACTCCCCTCACCCTCTACTTGTCCAGCAAAGCCAAGTGGACCCGATGGGTTAAACTCCAATTCTCGCAGATAGAGGGAATAATAGGCAAAGAACTTCCAGCATCTGCACACCAAAACCCTGAATGGTGGACAAACAACACTTCAGTTCACGCCAAAGCTTGGCAGAGCATAGGCTGGAACATAAAGGAAGTAAACCTGAAAGAAAAAACCGTGATTTTCACCCGCCCCAACATTGTGACACCAGAAAAAGAAAGCAAACCAAAGAAAACCTCGTCCCTAGTGTCCCTTCCGGAATACAAACCAAGAAAAAAGAAGACCCCATCCTTGACCCGCATAGCCATAGCGCAAGCCAGACTCGAAAACGTCTCCCGCAGAAAATCTTCCATCAGGAAACACCGGGGAAAATTTCGCCCCAAAACCGCGTACGAGAAACGCCTCTGGAAAACAGACGAAAAACCCTAAACATACCCAGCACGACGAAGAGTCTAAATTCTGTCTATATGTCCTTTTTTAACCGAAACAGATAAAGAAGAACCATTTACTATTTGCTCAGAGTAATAACAGAATGTGATTGCATGGGAAGAATTAGGGTTGGCGTAGTTGGAGTAGGAAACTGTTTCGCTGGCCTCGCCCAAGGAATCGAAACCTACAAGCGAAACAAAACTCAGAAACTCGGATTAATGCACGAAAAAATCGGCGGCTACAGCACAGAAGACCTAGAGTTCGTCTCCGCCTTCGATGTGGGAGAAAACAAGGTGGGCAGACCTCTAAACGAAGCCGTTTTCTCAGACCCAAACTACGTTGATTGGGTTGACAGCGTCTCAGGCTGCACTACCAGAAAAGTGAAAGAGAGCCCGATTCTTGACGGCGTAGGAGTCTACGTTGCCAGCATGATCAAACCAATCAACCAAACAAAAACAGAAAAAGAGCTTGAGAAAGAAGCGATAGAAGAGATCGAAACCACAAAAACACGAATCCTAATCAACTACCTGCCTGTGGGAAGCCAGAAAGCCGTAGAGTTCTGGGCAAACATCGCCCTGAAAACAGGCTGCGCCTTCATAAACTGCATGCCCGTTTTCATCGCATCCAACGAAGGCTGGCTGAAAAAGTTCGAAAATGCGGGTTTACCCATTTTGGGAGACGACGTTAAGGGGGTAATCGGGGCAACAATAACCCACAGAACTTTAGCCAAACTTTGCGTGGACCGAGGAGCAGTGATAGACCGAACCTACCAGATCAACGTTGGCGGAAACACGGATTTCGCTAACATGCTGGAGCGGGAGCGGCTGGAGAGCAAAAAAATATCCAAAACAGAAGCCGTTCAAAGCCTAATCCCAGACAACCAGAAACTGAACGATAAGGACATCTACATTGGACCAAGCGACTTCATCCCCTTCCTAGGCAACACCAAACTAGCCTTCATCAGAATAGAAGGAAGAATGTTCGCAAACATACCCTTCAACATGGAAATCCGACTAGACGTAGACGACAAAGCCAACTCAGGCGGAGTAGCAATCGACGCGATAAGATGCGCACAACTGGCACTAGACAAAGGAGTCAGCGGCAACCTAACCTACGCTTCCGCATACCTGATGAAACATCCCCTCATTCAAATGGGCGACGAAAAAGCCAGAGAAAAACTTGACAAATGGATCTCTGAACTGGAAAAATAAAGGGCGTATCCTGCCAGCTAAAATTGCCAGCTTCTCAAATCGTTAGAGAATGCCTACGATACTTGAAAAGCCCCGGAAACAGATAATATGTGGACCCCTTTATGGCATAACCAAGAGACTTGGCGATGTCATACCCGTCACTCACCCTATTTTGAGTTCTTGTAAAAACCCCAGCCCCCCGTTCATAGGAAATCCTTCCAAACCTCGTCATTAACCTAGAAATTTTTTGATCCTCGGACACCCCCAGCTCCGGATCGTAGGGTCCATACCCGTTCCTAGACATTTTGCTGGCAACATCATACAGCAAGCTTATGCTACATCCAGGAACGCTGGCTCCAACCACTGGTATTCCCAAGATTTCGATTGTAGGAAACTTGAGGGAAAAGCGTGTCAAAAAGTTGGCTCCCATAATCCCGAATCTTCTTCCCAGCTTAAGGCTGTCTCTTGGTCTCAAAGAGGGGACTGTGGCGACGATGTCCTTCCTTTTGAAGGCGTAATACATCACTTCGAAATAGTTCTCGTATTTATCTAATTCAGAAAAAAGGTATGCATCATCCATCTGGGTTCCAGTAGAGAAGAGGGAGTCGATGTCATGAAAAACGATTATCCTCCCCTTGGCATGCCTGAATCCCAAATTCCTTCCTATAGCCGGAGAGTCCCACCACGGATACTTGATTATTCCAGATTTCCACAGTTCCATCCTGTACTCCGTGTATTCCTCAGGAGAAATTACTGTAGAATCACAAATTTTCGGGAACTCCGCGTTTTCTCCCGCATCAACAACAATAAATTCGATTGTCTTGCTTTTTCCAGTCTTCTCTTCAAAAACCTTCTTCGTAACTTCCCAGTTGTTAAAAGTCTCTTCGAAGGCTCTTGCATCTTTCTCGCCCCTTCCTGTTGTTATAACCGAGAAGAGTGGGTTTGACATAAACTCCTCTATGAAACACAATGCTTTTTATCACTTTTGCATGAATACCCGATAAAATCAACTTTGTTGGTTGCGAAAAGACCCTTGAGCCATCAACTGTAAACCTTCCGGAATCCTTTTTCGATGGCTTACAACTTCTGAACGGCTTGTTTATACTGCCCTACAATGAATACCCGCTGATCTACGGCTCTGTAACCGTTCAAGTTTGAATATCCAAGCTTTCCATGTATACTTTGTATTCGTTTTATTTTGGCTGCATTTTGGCAATATTATTTTTGTGTTCCGAGAATAAACACTGCTACGGCAATGATTGCCAGTATGATGACGATAATCACGAGGATTGCTCCTGTGTTTGGCGCCGCATTATCTCCGTTATCTTCTGGCGGAGGTTCACTGGTTGTTAGGTGACAATAGGCAGTTAATGTGGGGTCATGTTCAATCCTGTAGCCGCTGTACTCTGGGTAAGCTGTTAGGTAGAAGTAGTCAGCATAGTTCATGTCCAGCAGATGATCTTTGGCTTGTTCATACAATTCTGGATCCATGCTCGCCAGCACAACCGGAATAAACCTCATCAGTGACGTGTGAACAGCGAATATGGGGTTGTTTGCGAAACCGTCTATCTTGCATGTTCTTGTTGTGGTCTGATATGTCTCGTAGACTGTTTCTGTCTGGTCAAGAGTGTAATTGAATAGCTTGTATGAGTCTTTTGTTGTGAAGTCAGCGTCTAAGATTTTTTCGTCGTCATCAGCAAAAGTCTCTATTATCGAGTCGTCAACAACCACCTCGTCATCTTGGACATCAGCGCCTGAAGATTCAAAGTAGGCTGAATGGTCAAGGATTACTGTGCACTGAAAATTCACTGTGCTCATTTTGATTCCTTGGTTGCTGATGAAATCGTATATTGTTTCCCCTGAGATCTGCTGCCCATTCAGTCTGTAGCATCCTGTTGCGTTGTAATGAAAAGGGAAGGGAATAACCCACAGCCACGCGAAAACCCACAGATCACGCATCTTACCTATCACATAATTCATACTCAGAGTTGCTTCCCCAGTTTCTGGGTCAATTCTCAGTTCATAAGTGAATGTCAACTCATCATAAACCGTCAAAGCTATGGGTCTAGGATCGCGCGCTGGATTATCTGGATCAATCGACGTTTTCCACCATAACGCAGCAAGGTCAGTGTACTTCATGCCCCAAGTCCAAACAAGCCCATCCTCTGTTGAAGACAAGGGTATCACCTCAGTTTTGCTGTTCAAATCAGGCTTCGAATTCCCAGCAAAAAGATCATTCAAATCGTAGCCTAAACTGAAAGACGCGTATAATGTGTCATTCCTGTCTGGTGATTGCTCAAAAACTGTGTCTGCAGTTTCATTAAATGCCATAAGCATGATGAAGCTTGAGGCGGTTACAACGTCTTTTAATCCATCTCTGGACTTGTAATGCAGCATTGTAGTTTGGATTGGAATAGTCAGCGCGTTTTCTTCGTCTGTGATGTTGAATAGTCCAGCAGAAAGCATCTGCAGCCCTGAAACATTCACGTATGCAAGATTAAGGTATGCGTGAGAGTTTTCAGGTGGGGGTGTCTTACCATGTATTGCAGCGTATAGTCTAACGTAGTCAAAGAAATCGATTTCCTTCTGCCAGGACTCTAGTTGAAAATCGGAAGGCTGCAAAGTGTCAAGTGCCCACACGGGTAAAACATTAACTAAAACTGAACATACAAAAAACAGCGTAGCTATTCTGCACAATGTTTTCTTAGACAATTAAGCCGCCTCCATTAATCTTCAGTTAATAAAATTCGATAAAAGGCTTATGCACCTATAATAAACATGTATCATTAACTCGAAAACGGTTGAGTGGCTGATAAGTCGTCATCTATTTGCTGCTGCGGTATGTCTTGGAGAAATATTGCACATAGGCTAAAGCAGAAATGGCTGAAACCCAAGCAGCCGCATTCTGACAGAAAACATATCTCCACAACAGGTCCCCCTCTGTTAAGGACGGGAGTCTGGTTGATACAATACCTTCAAAGGCGCTTCGGAAGCTGGAAGCAATGGAGTCTAAGCCACTGGCAATGGGAACCAAGCCTTCAGCTAATGACTGCATAAAACCTTGTAAAGGCGAAGTTTTGCTGTAAAATCCAGCCGCGAACTCGGTGAACAGGTTAGGGTACACCAGAACAGAGAGCAAAATAATCGACAACAGAAAGATGGTCAAGACAGTCACGGTGCTTTCAAACGCTAAACTGCCAAAAGAGAGCCGCTGCGGCGCAGATGAAGCACCGCGAGAACGAAGTAAAACGGAGCTAATTTTGCTGAAAACCTTTTTGACTGCTCCCATGATGCCTCGTGTGGATTTTGTTATTCTTCTTGAGCGTCTTCTTCGACTTTTTGAGACCTTGGCTGGGGATATTCTGTGCGGTCTCATAGCTATGTGGTTCGTGAGGTACATCCAGCTTGAGACTAGCACAAGTATCACTGCGAGGGGAAGAAGATGAAAGAGAGGGCTGACAGGTAACGGGTATGCAGACGTTTCTGTTAGTCCTGAACCCGCAAAAAAAGAAATCATGAAGAACTCGGAGATGAACGCTAAGGCGAGAAACAAACCTATTGTTAGCAGTCCCTTCGGGGCAGTCCAACCACCGAAAGTTAAGCGGTCTCCTTTTCCTTTAGACGCCATTAATGGTTCCCTCAACGGTGATATGCCTTCAACACGCTTCATTAATGTTACTTAGGATAATAATCTTCTTATTTAATTTTGACTTGTTCCGGTTCGTCCTACATTTCATTCCTTCGACATGTAAACAGTAGGCATTTCCTGCAAATTGTTTTACACACTAGAATATCATGGATGCTATGTAATAAAAAGCTGAATGCCTAGTATAAATTTCTCATCCATAACATTTTAAATGACTTTGAAGCATAGCATGCATCCTAAAAGCGGTTGAGAGAAAATTCTACACCGCAACTCAGAAAAGGAGACAATACATGCCTAAAGCTTCGAAAAAGGAACTGCTTAAGCTGTACAAAGATCATAAAGTTCAGCTTCTTATCAGCAAGTTTGTTAGCGATGAGCTTGGCGTATTGAATCCGGTTTACGACCCGAAACAGGGCTTTAGATATCCGGTTATAGATGAGATCGTGGGGGACTCTTCTAGCACGGAGAAATTTTTGCAGAACATGTTTGAGGGCGGTGTTCTAGAGAGGAAGCTTTACGACAAAATCGTCTATTGTCCGTCTTGTAGTTCAGCGAACCTGTCTGTACATTATACGTGTCCACACTGCAAATCTTTCGACGTAAAGAAGAGCTCCTTGATTGAACACATAAAATGTGGATACATCGACACCGAAGACCACTTCCAGAAAGACGACAAACTGGTTTGTCCCAGATGCAACAAAGAATTAACTAATCCTGACGTGGACTATCACAAAGCAGGAGTATGGTGTACCTGTAATCAATGTGGAAAAAGCTTTGACATTCCGGTTCCAGCCCATTTTTGCCGTGAATGCCACCAAAACTTCACCTTCGATGAAGCCATTTACAAAGACGTCTACTCCTACAGTTTGACCCCAGAAGCCGCGAAAGAGGCAACACTAGGTTGTGTTCTAACCGTCCCCATAATAGAATTCTTGGAAGATCGGGGATTCAAAGTGGAGAGTCCCGGTTTCTTGAATGGAAAATCTGGAACCCGCCACATGTTTGACTTAACCGCCGTCTCCGCTGGAAAGAAAAAGAACATAACCGCGATTGATTTTGCAACTTCCACGGATGATGTTGTATCTGAGCATTCGGTAATCGCCATGTTCGCCAAGATTTTCGACGCTACCCCATACAGGGCTTGTCTGGTTGCGATTCCGAAGATGAGCGAGAACGGCAGAAAATTGGCGTCACTCTACAAAATAAATCTGATTGAAGCCAAAAATCAGAGCACGGCAATAGATTCCTTGAAAGCCTGTGTAACCGATTAAGTTAGCTTCCGGAATAGACTGCCATGTTTCCCCGTTCAGTTACAACTTTAACGGTGTAACTGCCTGTTGGTAAAGAGACATCGTCACGAAGGTAATTTTTGGTCCCCGCAGAATTTACGAAAACGCTTATGTCATAGCGTTGATGGTCTGTTGAGTTGATTATCCACAATGAGACCAGATGAACGGTTGGGCTTCCATCGTTTTCGAAGGTGAATTGAGTTCCATCCATTTTCACTCTTACTCCCAGAAAATCTATGTCAATCGATGTTTGCTCGCTATCGGCGACTTGATCCGCAAATTTGACATTTACTTGACCATAACTATTAACGTAGCTTTGCCATGTATCCGTGAGATTCACTGTATAGTAGTCCCATCCCGTTGTCGGCGTATGCCCTGCGGTGGAATTGAAGCCAACGTCGCTGTATGTAGAGGCTGTCCAATTGTAGGCTTGAAGATACCAATTCTCCGAAGAGTCATCAGCCCTATATCTCAACTGTATCTCGATTGTTTGAATGTTTGCAAGCGGATATGTGGACAAATCGACTGTAAATTGTCCAGTCAGATCAAGAGAAGACAAGCTGCTGCCCGCGCTCTTTTTTACAGTAATCAAGTCAACACATCCTGTTATATCTCTCCAAAGGCTTTTAGCCCACCATCTAATCTGGAAGTTTGAAACAAAATATTGGCTATCTGTGACTGCTCCTGCGTAGTGATGCCAACCATTTCCAGACTCAAGCTGGTTCAAATCTTGGTAAGTGCCCCATGCATTGCCATCGTAATATTCGATCAGAAACTCGTTGTCGTCTAGATCAAGATCATACCACCAGAAATCTACATAAATCGTATCTGCATCTGAACAGTCCATACTTGGAGAAGTCAAATATCCAGATCGACCGCCAGACCACCCATCAAAATCCGCTGAATATGTTCCAGCATATGCATAATCGTTTTCGTTTTCCCAGTTACCTGTTTCACTCCAGCCAGAAGGAGGCCAACTGCCTTCAAAGCTTTCGGCGTTGATAAGCGTTATATTACTTGAACCGCCACCACTGGTTTCCACAAAACTTTCAAAGCTGCCATCAACAACAACTTGAGTGTTAATGTATGTGCCGTCCGTTTTGCTTCCAGTGTTGACTGTGTACTCGCTTTGTGCAGTAAACCATGGAAGATCGGTGCCGGATTCAACGTTGGTGATGATAACACTCTCCTTCATTTTCTCCCAGTCCACTTGGTTCATCTCGTAGTTCCACAAGACAATATTCGAGACTATCGCCAAGATAATCACTAGGCTGAGGGCAACGACTATTATGTTGCTGATGCCCCGCCGATCCCGTTTAAGACGGCGACATGTAATAGTCCACAACAGTGGTTCCCCTCCTAGTTACAACCTTAATCTCATACACAGAGTCTGCAATCCAGCTGTAAGTGACATTCAACCAGCCATGCTTGTTCTGTTCCAACTCAAGAGGCGTAAACGATCGGTCTGTACGATTTATGTACACAGCAGCTACTTCGATCGAAACCTTGCCCACATTGCGAAGATACAACGAAACTTGAGTTGGTGTAAACCAAACATCCTCAACAATGAGTCGTTCACCCATATTGTCATGAAGCCCATCGGTGATAACATAAGTAGCCGTAATAGCGATCGACATACCTGCAACTGCAATAACCATCAGTAAGAGACTGCTCAAGACCGGGGTTATTCCCCTCCTGTTCCGCGACAGTTTTCTCATATTTTTCCGTTCCATTACACGATGAACTTAAAGGCTAGATACCCGCAGGTCAGAAGAATCACGCTGTGCTTCAGACCGCCGCCAACTGTTCCTTCACCCATTTTTCCAGCCACAAGACCCCCGAAGAAGCCTTGGATGGCGTTCATGTGGAAAAAAATGCTTCTTGCTTCCTGAGGTGACATCAATGTGAATTGGCCGGTGGAGAAATCCGACATGTCAACAAAGAAGGATTTGAAGAGCATGACAATGGTGAAGAGGAAGACGAAGAAGGCTACATAGATGATTGCAAGATAAGGTCTAGTCTGAGTTTTGCGCTCATCATCAAACGTCAAGGTTGTCTGCACAAATTTCTCCAGCGGCTCAAAAACCTTTTCAACTCTACCTCCTGACCTCTGGGCTTCTAGAATCAAAGGAACTGTTCGCCCTACCAGAGCGGTGTCAACACGCTTGCCAAAAGATTGAAGCGCTTCCTCGAAGGACACTCCCCAACTCATCTGCGCCACCATCCTCTCCAACTCCTTGGTTAAAGGTCCATAATTCCTCTTAGACGCTTCCTCCAACGCCTGTGGCAGGGTCATCCCGCTTTTTTGGGCTTGAACTATGCTTCGAAAAAGGTCTGGAAGATGCTTGTCTATTGATCTCTTCCACCGATAGTCCGCGTAATCGAGTACAGCGGGAGGAAAAACGGTGATCACCACAGCTAACAGGAAATATTCATCGAAGAGAGGGCTGTCCCTGAGGAGAAGAATAGCGGTCAGGCAGATAAGTATCCCTAGAGAACCCGAGACAATCCAAGCAATTTTCTTCTCAAACTTTTCAATTTTCGGCATAATCATCTCTTCGGCGAAGCCATATCTAAGATAACCAGAAACACCGCTGACCCAACCGGCAAGCCAATGTAGGTCAGAAGTTGCAACAGTAAACGAGAGTCCAACGGACCAAATCCTCCGCTCCCCAACATCGACATAACCGCAAGCATCACCACAAAGATGAGGGACCCCGCCACCATCAGAGTGACATAAAACTCAGCCAAAACTCCCAGAGTGTCAGAAAACCGTTTCAATGCAATACTTTTTTCCTTCATGTATTCTTGCGTTCGGTTTCTGAGATATTTCACCAAGTTTCCTCCAGAGTAAACAACAGAAATGAACCCTTCCAGCATCTCTTTGAATCTTTCAGAAGGGGTTCGTTTGGATGTATTTTCCAATGCTGAAATAACGTCAAAGCCGAAAAGTTCTACGTCCCGAATTACGTTTCTTGCCACGTTAGAGATTGCTAACGAGGAGTCAATTTGGGCTAGGGAACGCCAAATAAAGTCCGGAGGCACACCTGCCCCAGCCAAAATGGACATGTACCCTGTGGTGAAAGGCATTTCGTCCTCCAAGTCTCTCTTCAGACTGTCTGCCCGATAAGTTGGGTAAACATAGAACCCTATCACCGTTAAGGCTCCAGCAAACAAGCTTATTCCCACTCCAAAGAGAAGCGACAAAACGAGAGACAATTTGAAGATGAAGAACAGGAGCACTGGAACGAAAATCATAACTGAGGTAGACATCAGCAGACTTGCTAGAATGACTGTGCTGATGTAAGCTTTGAAGTTAATTTTTATCCCCGATTTCTTCAGGTTCACGTCCAAATCTTTGAACAATGGCAAAAACTGAGTTGCTCTTCCTCCGACTAGCTGATAGGCAAAAACCTGAGGTTTAGTTGCTCCCAATTTGAGTCTCTCTATCCACCGGGAAAAGAAACTCGTAATGGGAGAGAAAAGGCGACTCGAGGCATCTCTTACCCGGTTGTACTCTCTTCTGAGCCTCTTTCTTATTTTGGTTGTAATCATGATGTTTCCAACCTAGCCTTTCTGAAGACGCGGGTGGGGTCAGCATAATAGTCTCTGATCACGGAAACGACGTCGGTGTACTTGCGAATCCCCTTTTTCACCATCCAATCTAGCACCGTTTTTCTTTTGTTAAGCTCCTCCAGAACCTCTCCTTCGTTAAGCCCCTTACGCTTCATCTTTTCCTCCAAGATATGGCTGTGCCCAGAATACTCGAAAGTGTCATCTCTTGCATTCCACTGATATACTTCGTTGGTTATCAGATCCCTTGTCTTTGGGTCTAACCCCACAATCTCTGTCACTGCGCGAGTTCTTCGGGTGGGTTTTCCATTAACTTCTGTTCGCAGCTGAACCGTTATAGCGTCAATCATTGTTAGGAGCGGTCTCGGAATGTTCATTGGCTCTGATTCCAAACGGTGAATAACTGAACTCGCAGATTCGCCGTGTATTGTTCCCATTCCCAGATGCCCTGTTGCCATTGCTTGGAAAAGAGTGTAAGCTTCCTTTCCCCGAACCTCACCCACAAGCAGGTAGTCTGGTCTCTGCCTGACAGCTGCCCTCAAAAGATCAAACAGGGTGATAGCTCCGGCTCTATTTTCAGCGTCCCCAAATCCTGTTCTTGCCACCGATGGGATCCAGTTTTCATGGGGCAGATTTAACTCGGCAGTATCTTCTACGCTGACTAACTTTAGTCCAGGTTTGATGAACATCGAAAAACAGTTCAGTATAGTCGTTTTTCCCGAAGCAACACCGCCAGCTACAAGAAAAGATGCCCTGTTTTCGATGGCATACCAGAAGTATGCAGCCATCTCCGATGAGATTGTGCCGAGGGAGATCAGGTCGGAAATGGTTAAGGGGTCTACACGGAAGCGTCGTATCGTAAACGTTGATCCTCTGCGGGTAACCTCGTTTCCGTATGTCATCTGTATTCTGCTGCCGTCGGGTAGGGAGGCGTCAAGTATGGGCATCGCAAGGGAGATGTTTTTTCTCGCCATATAAGCGAGCCTTACTATGAAGGAGTCTAGTTCTTCGCTGTTTTTGAAGAGGATGTTTGTGGGGAGGGATTCGTAGTCGCGGTGCCAAACGTAGATTGGTATTTGAACTCCGTCTGCTGAGATGTCTTCGATCAGTGGGTCTTTCATGAGGGGATCTATCTTCCCGTAGCCTAGGAAGTCGCGTATAATGTAGTACATGAGTTTGTCAACGGCTTCCTCATCGATTTTGAGGCGGTAGTCCTTGATGATTTCAAGGACATTTGCCTTAAGATACTCTTCAGCCTTGTTGCGTGTTCCAATTTCTTTGAGGTTGACATCAATTTCTTCGACAAGTATGTCTTTGATTTCTTTGAGCTGCTTTTCCTCTTCTGTGAGGAGGGTGGGTTCGATTACTTCATATTTTATTCTTTGGGTGTTCGGTTCGGTGACTACTGCAGCGTAGACGTAGGGCTCATGGATTGGGTATACCTCTCGGAAAACGGATGTTTTTCTTTCAGGTATCGATTTTGATTTCGTTTTCATTAGCCCTCCGTTTACTTGGTTTGTTAGTTCTTCCGATAGGGAATTGGCTGATTGAACCGGTTCTCGGTGTTCATGACAAGAACATGGTGTATATTAAGACTTAATAAAATCTATGGATTCCGAATCACTTACAACATCACAAATCAACAAAGGCTAAACCGCCCAAAAAGGGGACTCAAGCCTCATGATTTCAACAAATTCGTTCAATGCTTCAATCTCTTCGGCGGTCAAACGGTCCTGAAACTTGGTCAACAAGACCTTTGCGTGAGCCTCAGGCACTCTAACATAGAAGACTTCGCCCTCGTGGATGTGGCGACCGACAATAGTTTTGGTTACTGAAATGGCTACCTGTGAGCCGGCGTTCGCCTCTGATACGGCTTCGCCTTTGTCCTGAATCTGCATGATTTCGCCGATGTTTCGTCCGTCTTCTTTTACAAGAGTGGTTTTTGGTTTGATGTTGCCCGCCAAAACTTCGACGCCGAAAACGGCGGGTTTTGCTTTTCTGAAAATGTAGCCTGGGAGGAACTTTAGTTTGGCTGGTTTTACTAGTCTGTTGTATTCTTCTTCAAGTTGGGTTTCTTTCTCTTTTTTCATCCATTGGAGGTAGTTGTCGAGGAGGTTGTAGATTGTTTTGTGGTTGAAGATGGGTATGTCGCGGTTTTTTGCTTCTTCTTCGGCGTCTGGCAGCACTTTGACGTTGAAGGCTAAAATGACTCCGTGTAGGGGTTCGTTTTCTTTGACTACGGAGGCTTCGGTTACGTCCCGTTTAGAAACGTCGCCGACATCCGCCACCCTTATGGGGACATCGTTTCGTTTCAGGCTCTCGGCTATTGCTTCAAGGGACCCTAACGCGTCGGTTTTTAAGACAACGCCGTCCAGGTCGGTGGCGATTTTGATTTGCTCAACCTCTTCGGAAACCATTTTTATGTACTCTTCGAGGCGGTCCTCGGAGGGAACGGCGTACAAGGGTGCGCCAGCCAGGGCTTCCTCAAGGTTTGGTGCTGCGATCTTTATTCCCGCCGCAGCTGAGACAGATTCAACTGAGGAAAATTTGTCTCTGGGGTCTCTGATTTCGTCTAATGGTTTGGGCAGGAGGAGTGCGCGGATGTTGGTTGCGATCGGTTTTTCTTTGGCGCCGACAACTATGAGGTCTTCCTTTTGGAGTATGCCGTCGTAGATGATTACGTTGATTGTTATGCCTAAGCCAGGCTCCTCTTTGACCTCCAAGACGGTTCCCTTTGCTTGTCCCTCGGTTGTCCTGAGTCTCACCTGCAGATACTGCTGGGTTAAGCCTACGAGGACGGCTAAAAGTTCGGGTACGCCTTCTCCGGTTATGGCGCTTGTGGGGACGATGGCGATGGTTTTGGTGAAGTCTTTTACATTGTTGAATTTGTCTGCTCTGAAGCCCAGTCTGGAAAAGGTTCCCATAATGCGGTACAGGTTCTGGTCTAGCTCTTGCTGGACGAAGGGGTCTTGGCTTCGGTAGGAAGCTGAAAAGGTTTCATCGTCATGAGGTTTCCATCCTGGTGTGCGGTCTATCTTGTTTGCTGCCACAAGGAAGGGCGTTTTCCTCTCTTTCAGTATGTCTAGGCATTCGTAAGTTTGGACTTCGAATCCCTTGAGAACGTCAATTACCAGAATGGCTATGTCGGCTACTGCGCCGCCCCTCTTTCTCAGGTTGGCGAAGGCTTCGTGACCCGGTGTGTCGATGACCAGCAGTCCCGGAATTTGCACATCCGTTTTCAGCCCCTTAAGCAGGGGTCCGCAGATTTTGGCGAGTGTGTCTACTGGGAAGTAGCTTGCGCCGATGTGCTGGGTGATTCCGCCGACTTCGCGGGCTTGGACGCTGCTTTTTCTGATTTTGTCCAGCAGCAGGGTTTTTCCGGTGTCGATGTGTCCGAGAACAGAGACGATGGGCTGTCTTATGGGCAAGAGGGTTTCCTCCACTGTATTTCAGTGATTGGTTGCTTTTAGGTTCTACTCTAGGTTATGAACGAAAAATGGGGGATGCTGTTTGCGTTTTGGGTTAGGTTAGCTTCTGGAGGTGTTTTTCGCATTGGGCGATTATTTTGTCGATTTCTTCAATGTCGTAGTGGGCGTCGATGTCAACCAGTAAACCCTTTTTTCGGAGGTAGTCAGCGACGGGTTTTGTTTTTTCTCTGTACACCACTAACCTGTTTTTGATGACTTCCGGTTTCTCGTCTGAGCGTTGAACCAGTCTTCCGCTGCAGCGGTCGCATATCCCCTCGATTGTTGGGGGCACATTCTTTATGTGGTAGATTGCTCCGCATTTGCGGCAGGTTCTTCGTCCGCCAATCCGCTCCATTATAACCTCGTCGGGGGCAACAAAGTTTAGGGCAACGTCGATTTTTTTGAAGTTCATCATGGCTTCTGCTTGTGGAACTGTTCTGGGGTAGCCGTCGAGGAGGAAGCCGTTTTTGCAGTCAGGCTCTTCGAGTCGGTTTTTCACCAGTTCGATGACTGTTTCGTCTGGGACAAGTTCGCCGCTGGATACGTAGTTTTTTATTCTTTTGCCCAGTTTGGTTCTGTTTTTTATGGCGCTGCGGAAGAGGTCTCCCACAGAGATTTTGGGGATGCCGTATTTTTTGGAGAGAAATTCGGCGTAGGTTCCTTTGCCTACTCCTGGCGGACCAAGTATAACGATGTTCATGGTCATTTACACAGGCCTCTTTTGGCTCTTTAGTGTGAAGGGGTACAGTTTTTCGGTTAGGCTCTTCCTTTCTCTTCTTTTCCGAAGTATTTTGTCCACTTAACCTTGCGTGAGTCGCGTTTTAGGTTGATGGAGCTTTTTCTGCATTTGCTGGAGCAGAACCACAAGACTGTCCCGTCGTTCTTTACGTAAATCATGCCTGTGCCCGGTGGAAACTCGTGTCCACAAAAAGAGCAATTTCTGGACTTTGGCACTGGTAACTCTCCTTTATCTTCTGAGTTTTTTTGCTTCCCGTTCAGTGTCTCTTAGAACAAGGATGTCGTTTGCCCTGACTGGACCCTTCACGTTTCTGGTTATGATTCGCCCTTTGTCTATTCCTTCCAGAACTCGAACCCTGACTTGGGTAATTTCGCCAGTGAGTCCTGTTCTGCCTACAACTTGGATGACTTCGGCAGGAGTTAGCTCATCGCTTGCCTCTTTGCTGCTCATCCGCTAGTGCCCTTCTGTTTCAGTTCCTCGAGTCTCTTGGAGATTTCCTTTACCAAAGACACTGCTTCGCCAACGTTGGTTATGGCAGCCGCAGCCGAAGAAACTTCTATTCCTGCGGAAACGCCCAGTTTTTCTTTGCTGGGTACAAACACGTACGGGATTTTTCGTTCCTCGCATAGGAGGGGAAGATGAGCCACAACCTCTGGCGGGTCAACATCTTCTGCTATGACTACGAGTTTTGCTTGTCCTCTTTCCACGGCTTTTGTTGTTTCGTTAGTGCCTATTCTAACTGATCCTGATCGGTTGGCTATTTGCAGGGCTTCATAGGCTGCATCTGCCACCTCGTTGGGAACCTCAATTTTTGCGTAAAACGGTTTTGACATTTTGCCTCACCCTTTTTAAGTGCTGAGTTTATCGGAGACAGGGTTTATGAATGTTTCTACTTTAAGGCTCAGGTGCCCCATACTCACAATCAAGTTCTGTTATTTTTGTTACTTTGAGTGTGTGAACTTTGGAAAGCAAACTTTTTCTTGCTTGGAATTTCTGAAAAAACACTGTTTTCAACAATGAACCTCTATTAGTCTCCTAATATGCGTAACAGAAGTGTGAATAATTGGTGGCGTTGTTCTGTTTTTTCAGAAGAAAGCTGTTTTTGAAGCGTAAAAGGTGCCCTCACCGCCGCCTGTACCACGCCACCCGGGAAAGATCGAATTTTGGATATCTCACTGTTGAGATGATGCATGTATGGGATTTACGCGTGCAGAGCAGGCTCAATCTCGGTGAGAGCAAGACGTAGATGCTATAAAATGCAGTAATAAAACTTATGAATCCAAAAACTCTATCCAATTGCACACATCGGTCAAAATATTAGTTTTACAGGTTTCCAATAGTAGAATCAGACATGGTAAGAGACAAACACTTGATACGCTGATTAACGAAGAGGCTTTATTGTTGGCTAAAAGTTTCTGAGAAACGAAAGAAAAGAATGGAGTTCAAGAATTCCAAGTCTGAAACCCTAAAGGTAAAACTAATTATTTTCTTTATCTAAGTCTATTAATTCAATTTGTGTGTTAATTATTGCACTTCGCAAAATACTTTGGCATTCTTGTTCCACAGTAACGCCTTTTTTTGTCCACTCTATTTCTCGTTTAAATCTAAGAAGTATTATTGCTAGAATGAATGTTGAAACCATGAAAACCTTCGTTACTTCGGATGACAAGAGATTCAGAAACCTTTAAGTTAGCAAGCTGTTTTTCAGCGATTGATTGCAATGAATTTCATTGAAGCCCTTCTTGTTTTCGTGTTGGGTTTCGTTGTTGGTGTGCCCTCATCGATGGTTGGACTTGGAGGAGGAATCATCATAGTTCCAGCCTTAATCATGCTTTTTCAAATACCAGCCAAAAACGCAGTAGCAATTAGCCTAGTAGCAATACTTGGCACAACCGTTTCCTCTACTATTGGTTACATAAAACACAAACAAGTTGACTATAAGCTGGGCTTATTATATGATATACTTGACGTTCCAGGTATTGTTCTAGGAGCCTACATAACGACGTTCTTGCCAGAAAACATTTTAGCTGGCATCTGTGGTGCCTTCATTCTTTTCATTACCATAATTCTGTTACGAAGCAAAAGAAAACCTGAATGTGCTTGTGAACCAATTCCAGGAGAAAGTGGTACTAGAGAATGGATAAGGAATGGAATTGACCATAAAGGCCGAGCGGTCACCTACGCTATTAGTAATCCATTCTTAGCATTAACTAGTAGCTTTGTTGGAGGAATCATTACTGGCTTAGCTGGTTTAGGAGGGGGAATAACCGACGTTTCATCTATGATTCTGCTTGGTATCCCCACCCACATTGCGGTTGCGACCTCTGAGTTTGCTATGGCTATCACAAACGGAGTAGGTGTAGTTACCCATGGTTTACTAAACAATCTTCTACTCGAATATGCAATTCCTATAACAATAGGAACAGTTATCGGAGCCCAAATAGGATGCGTTCTTGCTAAGCGTGTAAAAGGAAAAACGATAAGAAAACTTATTGCCGTTATCGCAATCTTATCAGCATTAAGACTAATCTACTTCTTCTTCACAAGCTAACTCGCGCGCGTACATAGTTTGGGAAAAAGGTTAAATTTTAACCCTTAATGTGGGCGTTGACTCTTGTTTTTGGTTGTCTCTTTCTCAAGCGCATTTTTATCTGGCTACCTAAACCAATAAATCTGCACCAGCCCCTAACCCTTCTATAAAGGTGATAATGTTGGATCTGCTGAGCATTTACATTCTAAACCTGTTAGTCACCATCGCCATGTTCACTGTGCTGGTGTTTCGGGCATGGGTGGAACACAAAAACTACAGGCTGATGTGGAAAGAACTGGAATGGAACAAAACCTGCCAAACCGCGGGAAAACTGTTGAAAGCCGAAAAAAGCCTCTTCACCAAAGTTGAGGGCGGCGAAGAACTCTACGAAATGCTATGCGAACTATTCTCCACCACCAAATAAACCTCAAACCCACTCAAAGCAACAACAAAAACCATGGCAACCGACCACAAGCAGTCACTTCTTTGCCACAGTGAAGCTTTTTTCTGCCACAGAAACACAAGCCAAAAGATCATCAACAGTAGCTATCAACGTCGGCAGCCCAGTTTTGCACTCTATAGTTGTATGGACTTCGGAGCCTTTCCTCACCGTTTTAACATACAACCCAGACGGAACCTCCACGTTGTCCGGAGAAACAGCCCTTGCCACCGCCTCCGCCTCCCGTTCATTCCCGTAGAATAGGCGAATCTCAGCCTCCAATCTGCTCCCCCGCCAGCTGCCTCTTAACCAACCCGTCAACCAGCTTAATGAACGCATCAACATCCTTGATGGGCACCTGGGCTCCAGCAGCAACGTCGTGCCCTCCGCCTCTGCCAGAAAACTTCTCCGCCGCAACCTGCATGACAGTCCCCAAATTCAAGCCCCTCTGTATCAGCGGCTCCGACCCCCGGGATGACACCTTAACCTGATCCTCCCCAGAGATAGTAGCATAGGCGATAATTGGCTTCCCCAGCTGAGTAAGAGTCGTTGACAGAATGGTGCATACTGGACTCAGAACCTTCTCGTCTATGAAGCCGTCACCACGAACAACATAGATGCTCTCCAGCTCCTCCAGGCGCCCCGGCTTCTCGGTTACCCAACTGAGATACTTGGTGATTGTTCGCCGATACTCCTGTATCACCTCTGTTGCCTCCTCCAGACACTTCTTCCGGTCGCCCATACAGATAGCCGCGCCCAACCCAGCCTTATCCATGCGCCCAGTGGCGTTAAGCAGCACAGAAAACTCCCGAGCGCTCCTGAGAGGAGTCCAGGGCTCCTCCCCAGTCAAAGTGTAAACCTCCCCCACCAAATCAGACACAACATCCCCGCCTAAACCCTTCGACACCAAATGATCAGCGATGGCAGAGAGCAGCCTCGTCTTCTCCTCAGACGAAAGATCACGCAAAGCACGCCACTTGTCGTCACTTTTAGGCTTGATCCCCAAATTCACGAGAAAAGCCAAACTCTTATCCTCTTCGCCGCTTATCTGCGGAATAAACGGGTTTGTGGTGCGGGCAAGAGCCTGATGTATGGGACGAGTCTCCCTTCCGAAGAAAAGAAGATCAGTTTCCACCGTGAGGCAACCCGACTTAACCGCATCCTCCACTATAACTTCGTTGGCGCCCCCCAACCTCCGCTCCTTGTTTTTGTCCTGAAGGTCCCCCAAAGCTCCCACCACAGCGAGGCAGGCTAAATCAATGTTCGCCTTGTCCATCTCCTTGGCTGCAAAGTATGCTACTCCTGCGCCGCTGATGTCGCGGGTCCCGTCTATGCCGTGAGCGTGAGGATTGACGTGAACGAAACCGGGAGGAACCTCTGCGACTGGCTGATGGTGATCAAGAATTATCACGTCTCGGTTGGCCAGCCGCTCTCCCAGCAGGTCAAGGTAGCCGCTTCCCATGTCAGTGAATATGGTTAACGCCGCATCCTCTTCCGCTATCCTGTCGGCGACCTTCTCGTCCATCCACCTTTCGAGGCGTAAACGAAACTTTGCCCCTGCCCTGAACAACGCCTTTCCCATGATGCCTCCAGCTGATATGCCGTCAGCGTCTATGTGAGAGGACAAATGAATGGCGTCGCCTTTTTCGACATGCTCACGAATAAGTTTAGCCGCCTCAGACGCATCTTTTTGGAGGCTGGCAATCTGTTTCTTCTTAACCGACAAAGTGAATCCCGAAACTAGAACAGGGAGATCGCTTTCGGCGTGTATTTCCAGTCAGGAGGAAGCACACCTTCCCGTTTGTAGTATCTGGAGAGCTTGTAAATTTTTGCCTCCACTATCTGCAGAGCCCTCTTGTTATGCAAATCTGCCTTGTTTTTATCGTAGTGAACATGGAGGCGCGCAGCCTTTCGCAGAAGATTCTCTAAATCCTCGGGAAGAGACGAAGACATCTTTCTCTCCTTAAGTATATTGGTGATGGATTTTCCGGTGACGGGTTTCGCCAATGGAACACCATGCTGGTCACGGAGAATTATTCCTATCTTGCTTGGGGGGTGTCCCTCTTTAGCCAGCTTCATGATCAGGGCTTCCACTTCCTCAGCCGTGTATCTGCACCATTCTGGCGGTCTCTTGGTTACCGGTCTTGTTTGATGTGATATCCCCTTTTCTTTTTTCGGCATGTTTCTCTTTTCTCCGGAAGCTCCCTAAAGGCGGAGGGGACGCGAGTATTTAAAATCTTCGTTTGCTAACAACGGGAATACCATTCCGCAAACTTTCTCAGAGCCCCAGCCCGATGCGAATACATGTTCTTTTGTGCTGTGGTCATCTCCGCGAAGGTTCTGCCATCACCCCTCAAGGGTATAAATATGGGGTCGTAGCCGAAACCAGCGGTTCCCCGCTTCCGCAGAGAAAGTTTTCCCTCCACCTTGCCGACGAAACAGACAGGCTGCTCTTCTGGGCTGCCGAAGGCAATCACGGACATGAAGTAGGCGCCTCGGTTGGCTACGTTTTTCATCAGTTTCAGGATGCCGTCGACTCCAACCGTGTCGTAAACGTATCTGGAGTATGGTCCAGGAAAACCGTGCAATGCCTCAACGAAGAGTCCGGCGTCCTCCACGAAGACGGGCAGCCCACAGTTTTTCACCGCATCCAATGCACTGTATTTGGCGATGTTTTCGAGGCTGTCATCCTGAATCTCAACCGCCTCCACTTTGAGCTTGGCTGTTGCTATATTATATTCGGAGAGCACTCGGCGGGCTTCCAGAAACTTGTGAATGTTGCTGGTCACGAAGTAGGCTACTTTGCCTCTCGGAAAACTTGCTGGAGGATTATTTTTTTGTTTCATTGCTGTCGTCCCTTGCGTTTAAGGCGGATGGATGCAACACTCTGTAAGATTGCCATTTAATGTTTTATGCTGCCTATCCCTGTTCTAGGTCAGGATATTTTTCTCTGATTCTTTGGTCAGCTATTTTAGCTATCATCGCATTAGAGATAAGCACATACTTGGCGCCCTTCAGATTCGCCAGTTCCGCCGGTTTCTGGTCCTGCGTCACAAGCAGCAGACTGTTCTTTACTGCGTACTCCACAACAGCCCTATCTTTCGCTCCCTGCAACCCTGCCTCTTGAACAGTAATAACGTCCCATCCTAAAATCTCAAAATACTCCCTCAAGCCAGCATACATCTCGTCAAGCAGAATCCTCAACAAACCACCTCAAAGAACATTAACGTAAAAGCATCAACATTAGAAGCTTTCAACTTTTTGGTGCAGGCTCTTTTTTTTATCTCTCTGAGACGTAGCGTCCTCGTTTCTCTATCTCCCGAATCTTTGCGGTGACCTTTTTTGTTTTTTCTTTTCCCACAGCTTCAGAGTACCCTTCCATGACAGCTTTGAAGCACTCTTTTGCGTGTTTATAGTGGGTGCTGTGGAGAGCACGTTTCATGAGATGAAGGTCAACTCCCTTGGGCTCCAGCTCCTCTGATCTTTCGCTTAACCCGAAATCGACGAAAACAACCTTGCCGTGCGGTGTCAGAATCATGTTTGAGGTTGTGAGGTCGCCGTGGATGATTCCGTGCTTGTGGAGGCGCCCAATCATCCTGCCAATAAGCCTGCTCAATCGTAGCCTTTCTTCAGAGGAAACAGCGTCTAAGACTTCTTTGACCTGTTTTCCCTCCACAAACTCCATGACGATGTTCGCCTCTGCAACGTCAACCATGAAAATTGTGGGCGTAGGCACCCCCGCCTCCTTAGCCTTGTGGATAATGTTTGGCTCATGCACTGTCCGCTGGGAACGAATCATACTATCCAATTCTGGGATGCGATACTTTTTGGGTAACCGCCGCTTCATTACGACTTTACGGTCATGCCATTCCTCCAAGTATAGGCTGGCTTCGGCACCCTTCTTTATCAGCATCTTTATCCCTCCACCCAAGGCGCATAAACATCCTCCAAGCGCCACTTCACATTAACATAACTCTTCTCTATAGGCGTAGAAACGCCGCTCCTGTAGGCAAGAATCCCAGCCCAGGCAATCATGGCGCCGTTGTCCGCGGCAAGCTTCAGGGGAACAACACAGAAACGGGCATCATGCTCCTCCGCTATCACCGCAAGCATCGACTGCAGCTTCCGGTTAGCAGCCACGCCCCCAGTTAACAGAACTTCAGGCTTCTCGGTGTGAGCCAAAGCCCGTTCCGTCACCTCAGTTAACATGGAAAAGGCGACCTCCTGCAGGCTGAAACACAAATCCTCCAAAGAATACTGTCCTGATTGAAATGCCTGCACAGCCGCGGTGAGAAGTCCGCTGAATGACAGATCCATGCCTTTCACGGTGTAGGGAAGAGAAACAAACTGTTTGCCCTTAAGCGCCAGCTCCTCAACTACGGCACCGAAAGGCGCCCCTCTTCTCTGCTGTAAACCCACTGCTCTGGCAAAAACATCCAAGCAATTCCCTATGGCGATGTCTAAGGTCTCTCCGAAAATCCGGTATCTGCCGGCTTCAAAGGCTGAAACTATAGTGTTTCCTCCCGAAACATACAATGTAACCGGATCCCTAGCTCCGGTTGCCAGCTTGCCGATTTCGATATGACCCACACAATGGTTGACTCCCACCAGCGGAACACTAAGATAGGAGGCTAAGGCGCGGGCTGCGGTTGCGCCTGTGCGGAGACAGGGACCTAACCCTGGACCCTGAGAAAACGCCACCAAGTTAACGTCTTGCGGTCTGATTGCCGCTTTCTGGAATGCTTCTGCAAGAACTTTTTCTGCGACTTCGGCGTGGTGTCTAGCTGCCTCTCGAGGATGTATTCCTCCCTCCTTTGGCATGTAAGCATCGTTTATGTTGGAGAGAACCTTGCCCTCAAAAGATACAACTGCGGCTCCGAAATCGTCTGCTGTGGATTCGATGCCTAGACAGTAAGAGTCTGCTGAGTTGTTTGCAGGCAAGTTTGTGGTTCCTCCAAGCGACTTTTTATTGGTGATTTTCTTGTTTGCAGGGAAGATTATGCTGTTTCGGGGTGTTAAAACGTTTCGCAGCTCAGTTAGCCAAAGGTGAGACCCATGTTTACTGATGCACGGGAATAGAGAAAAAAACCATACATCCTTTTATGCCTTGAAGTGCCTATATACTAGGAAGACTTGAAGGACAGATATTCAGATGCCGAGACGCAACGAACTGGAACACAAAGCATTAAACGCTATTGTCAACAACGGAAACGACGGCGTGCTCCAATCCGAACTGTGGAGAAAACTGGACGCCACCAGCCGAGAAGGAAGCAGAATCGCCCTAAAACTGGAGACCAAGGGTCTGATTCTCCGCGAGAAGGAACTTTTTGAAGGAAGATGGACATACCGCCTTTACCCCAAAAACAAACCTGTATCCCTCAACACCATCATCGACGCTCCCTGTTTAATGTGCCCAAACGATGCAAGATGCGGAGCTTGGAGCCCAATTTCCCCCAACGAATGCCCAATGCTGACCGCGTGGATTCTAGGGAAAGACCATCCGGAAACAGAAGATTCTGGTGAAAACTAGTTTTGCCTAATGCATGGGTTAAAAACCGGAAAAGAGAACATTATTACCGGAAAGCAAAAAAGGAAAAATTTCGTTCACGCGCATCATATAAACTTCTTCAGGCAGTAACAAAGCACGGGTTCATCAAGCCTGGCTATGTGGTAGTGGATTTGGGGGCTGCCCCCGGCGGGTGGACGCAGGCTGCCAGAAAACTGGTGGGAGATTCAGGTTTTGTTTTAGCGGTTGACCTGAAACTGATAAAACCTGTTGACGCACCCAACGTTCGCACCATCATCGGCGATGTTGCTGAACCGCAAACAATCCAAGATATCCTAGAGTTTTTGCCCCGCTCAGCCGATGTTGTTGTCTCAGACGTTTCGCCTAACGTCTCCGGAATCTGGGAGCTTGATCATGCCCGCCAAATCGACCTCGCAAGCCAGTCCCTGCGGATAGCCACCTCTATTCTACGGTCTGGAGGAAACTTCTTTGTTAAAGTCTTTCAAGGAAACACACTGAACAAGTTTGTTGACGAGGTAAAACAGCATTTCAGTTTCGTGAAGCTGGTTAAACCAAAAGCTAGCAGAGCAAAGAGCGCGGAACTGTACGTTCTTGGAAGGAACTTCAGAAAAAAACCATAATGCAGTCAACATCCCAAGATATTATCTGCCCAGAACTTTTTCTCCCTAGTTCAGCAGTAGAGCGGCTCCATGGACAGACAAATAATAAATCTGTCTACTTCAAATATTTTAGACGTTGAGAACTAGCAGGTAAGGGAGAAGCGTTCTCAGAAACTGTTCGGAGTTTGGGGAGGATAGTTTGAGAATAGTGGCTGCGGACTCTGGAGCCGCAATATTAAACGACCGTTTCGAACCTGTAACGGTTGTTGCTGCGGTGGCTATTCTAACAGAGCCGCCATACAAAAGGGCAAATTCTGTCCTAGCTGAACCCATCTTCGCCGCAGCGGACAACGGATATCAACTGATAGTTCATGAGTTGGAACTCTGCCAACAACTTTTGAAGAACGTGAAGGCAGACGTGGTACATCTGGACATGTCGCTGAGAGGAATAAACCTGGAAGAACTCTCCGCGGTGGGAATCTCCGCCATGAAAAAATCCCGCAACGCACGGAAACAGATTCTTAAAATCCTGCCGAAACTGAGAAAAACATCATCGAACATTCTGCGGACTTACGGCATAGAAGTTCTGGCATTCGGAAAAGAAAGCATTCCGGTTAGGATAGCTGAACTAACGTCGGGCGCCCACGCCATCCGCTACGCCGCAGAGAAGGCGATCAAAGAGAACATCAAGTTGAAGCTTGGGCTTCCCACCAAGTGCCAACCCAAATTGTTCAAAGATAAGATTGTGTTGCAGTCTTTGGTTCCCACAGAAAATGAGGTGGTTGGCTACGCTGAATGCAGCAGAGACCTTTTGGAGGGCGTCCAATTTTCGGATATGCTTAACCCTTGTGCCCGAGGCTTCAAAATGCTGGAATTAACCCCCCTCTAACAACAAAATTGCCCAAAACAGTTCATGTTCAGTTTGTTTGTGCGGCATCAACAATTATTTTGGCGGCGGTTTCCAAGCCGTCCCACTTCATGACTTCCTTCTGGATTTGCTCTGACCTCTCTCGGAAATGGCTGTTATCCAAAATTTTTCGCACAGCAGCCAGCAGAACATTCTTGTTAAGGTCTTCCTGCTGCACGATCTCGGCTACTCCTAACTCAGCAGCCTTTTTTGCGTTGTTAAGCTGCTCAGTGTGATTGGGTGTGGGAACAAGAATCTGCGGTTTGCCGTAACAAACTGACTGAGACACGGTTCCGTGACCAGCCCTAGAGACAACAACATCGCAGGCTTTCAGGTATTCGAAACGGTTAGGAATCCACCCGTAGAGGATCAGGTTTCCATCAGTGACCGGTTCCGCTGAAGCCTTTGGATAGCCCAGAGACATAACAGTCTGGTAGTCGTCAGGGAATCGGCTGAAGATTTGCCGCAGTAATCCCGTGAAATAGGCGCGTTCCTTGGCGGGTCCGCTGATGGGCGCAAAGATCAGAGGCTTATCCTCTGCTAACCCCAGTTTCTTTCTTAGCTTCTTTCTGTCTGGCAGGTCGTCGGGGCGCGTAGAAAGAATGGGGCCTATAAATCTGATTTTCTTGTGGTAAGCCTTCGGAATATGCAGGTTTCTGGTCGAAATGGTGTAGGGCGATGGAAAATCTGGAATCAGGGCTTGGATTGCGCTTGTCCAAATTTTTCCGATAATCGTCAGTGTGGAGGCGTCTGCTATTCGGGCAAGCCTCAGGAACCTTTTTCGCCGAGGAATCACTACCTGAAATTGATTCAAAATGCAGATTTTAGGTATCCCCAAAGCCTTTGCAGCCATAAGAGAAGACGCCCGCGAATCCGAAACCACCACATCCGGCTCAAAAGCCTTCATAAAATCAATTTCCGCGTCAACCTGTTTCATGAAGGTGAAGACACCCACGAAGGGTCCCGGCTTCACTGTTGTTTGCCTGAAGTCGATGCTTCCGTCAGGTTTAACCGCGACCCCAATGTCTGGAGCCTTCACAGCCTGAAAGCCTTCCTGCTGAACGTATCTGAAGCCCTCCCGGTAAGTGGAGAATAAAACTTGGGCTCCGTCCCTTTCAAGCCTCCTAGCTATGGGAATACAGCGACCAACGTGACCTAACCCCACGCCAGAAGGACAAAACATAATCCGCATAATAGTTAAACTCCTGACAAATTGGTTTCAAAAAAAGAGAATTTTGAAAGTAATGATGACAGTATTAGACACCGAGCAGAAATGACCTTAAGAAGTATCTAAGATTTTTGGAAGAAGAAGGCTAAAAAGGGTCTTTGGAAAACAAAAAGATCAAAGTTGAACATGAAATCTTGAAGTTGATATAGAGCATGCAACTTTGCGAACGCAATTTACTGAACTAGTGACACTATTCGTTGAAATTATATGCTGTTACTTTGCCTTCTTCATCCATTATAACTGTGAAATTGGAAGCCCAAGGGTAACCTTCAATTCGAGTAGAAAAAGAACCTTTTATGTTCCATTTTCCATTTTCATTATTAGCATGGGTAACTTCGACTTCCGAAACGTTATCATTTTTTGTTTTAACAAAATTAATTGCAATTTCTTCAGCCTCTTCCATTGAAATCTTGGATTTAGAGGAATTTGTTGCAAGTCTTTGGGATTGATTCGAATTATCTAATTTCTTTAGAATATAGTCAGTTATTTTACTGACTCCTTCTTTTTCCCAATCTACGTATGCAACAGTGTCGGAAATACCAGGTATCTTTGTTTCATCAAGACGTATAGGCAATATGTAGACGCTGTTTTCTCTGAATGCCCTAGCTTGAGCAGCTTTTCGTTCATGATTTGTCCACAATTTTCGTGCATAATGTCTTGATAGAAACATAACACAGTATCTGGCTTTTTCCGAGTATAAATCAGCTAAATATGTGTACAGGTCTTCGCCCCAAAGTTTTGCTTTCTCAAAAGGAAAGAAAAAAAACTTTACATCACGAGCCTTAAGAGCATCTGCGAGACTCTGAGCATATTTTAAGTCCTCATTAGCATATGATATTGCGACATCATAGTCAAACGTTTCTTTTTGATTAATAAAATCTAATTCTAAATCATCACTTATATTGAAGCCTAAATCAGTAACAATTTCTCTCAACTCTTCTATGTTTTGCTTTGAGAATTTGGGATGAAGGTCTATTATTTTTTTAACTATCCTCTTAAAAATTGTTGGTTCTTCAATGTAATTTTTTAATATTCTTTGGATTTTTTCAGCTTTGTTCAACTTACCTATTTCTTCTTCTGTGAAAAGTGAAGGATAGAGTCTCTCAACCCTAATAGTTCCATATTGCTGGTGAAAGAATGCGGCAAAACTTTCTATCGTAACGGATGACTTTGCATTTTTCAGCAAATCAAATTCACCGTTTTACTGTTATTTTTAATATTTCTAAAGGATGCATAAAAATCTTTGGAGTTGGCATTTTTGACAGTCTAAAATATTTATTTTAGTCAAAAAAATCCTTTCATCCTCTCTCGATTTTTTGTCACAAATTCTCTTTTTGAGATAATCACATGAAAATTGATGATTCCAATTTGTAAGGCAACATTAAATCTCTGCTTTTTAGTCTTTAAACCGCTAAACAAGCCCGAAAAAAGCTTTTCCAATATCAACGGCAAGCCAAAATAGACCCCACGGCTCAGCTTTCCCAAGAAAAAAACAAAATCCGAACATATATTATCCGCTAAAGTATCTGCGGAAAAGTTTGATGATCGAAATATTCCAGAAATCAGTTGTAACAGCGTGTGTTCTACATAACTCTTCACTTTGTTCTCACACTTACCCATTCCAAAGCAAACATCCAACTCAAATATTTTAGTTTAAACCTCAGGAATGTTTTCGAGTTCATTTTTCATGGGAGGAAAACCCCAATACTTTTGAGCAAAATTTACCGCTTGTTGAACAAGAGCCATAGTGATTTTTAAAGGATGTAACAATAAAGGCGGTTGTTCTGTTTGCGGCATTCGATGAAATCGGTGTAAAGGATTAGCGCAATATGTCAAATTCACGTTTTTAATACTCGTCCAAGTCCCGTGAATATCGCTACTCGTTGGATCATAGATTATTCGATAAATATCCAATAGACCACAAGCTTTAGCCATATTTCTCGGTGAATCAACTTTCCAATCGCCTAAGTTTATGTCAATAAATGAAGGCGATATACCTCCGCCCAACTCATCTGCAAGAAATTCAGGCGTCTCCCCAGACGGAGCAACTTTGTCTGGATGTGAATCTTGAAGATGAAGGAGAAGAAGTTTTTCCTTGCCTTCACTATACTCGATAAAAGAAGCGAATAGATTATCATCGTTTTTCAAAGTTAAGTAACAGAAGGTTATGATTGTATCAGAAAGGCATCTTAGTACAATTCTACTAAAGTCAATAGACCAGAGAAATGGATTCTCATAAATTGAGGAAGCGAGTCGAGTGATTCTTGAAAAGAGACCTAAAATAATCTCATCCTTAGCAGGCGCATACAAATCAAATTTATAATTTTTTGAAACCATTTGAAGATATTCTGAAAGTATCCTTGCATTTGATTTGCAAATTCTAATGATTTCATTAAACGAATCATCTCTTAGAGTTTTTATGTAAAACATTGGATTTTTTTTAATTTTGCAGGGGCTCAGTTCAAAATTCCTTCTCCAAAAATATTTCGCCCATTCACCATTAAGATAATCCTTTAATGCTATCCCTAATATTGAACGCCCAATGGATTCGCATTTAGCCCTATCTTCAACACTCAAAAGATCAGGATATTTTGGTAAAAGATCAACAAATTCGAATGTTGGAGGAATGCTAATTTTTTTTTCTTCAAAAAGTCTACGTAAAGGCATCATTCGGAGATAGCCACAATAGAAATCTTTAGCTGGAAATAATTTTTCAAGTGTCTTTGATAATTTTGTGAGAGCTTCACTCGAAGGATTTTTATTATTTTTTAACCAGTCTTCAGGGAGGAGCCAAAAACAGGGCGCATTTGGATATAACCTCAATATATCTCCAAATGGTTCCGCGAAAACATGAATTATCAACTCATTATTTTCAGTTAGAATTTTCCTTCGTCTATTTTCGGGAATGCGACCAAAATCTGATATTAGACCCAGAAATGCAAGATTTCCGTCACAATAAGAACCTAGCGTTTTACATAACTCAGAATATGAATCCAAGAAATCGTTCTCAGAAAACTTTTGTTTTAAGAACTCTATCCAAAGATGTTCTGGAAGCATGTCACGTTGCCAATCAACTAGTCGCACGGGAATTTGATTCAGCGGTGAGATTAACTTCTTTTTATATCGTTTATGCCGATTAATTCCCGAATAACGTGGCATCAGGTATCCCCCATATATACGAAGATACTGTATAAGTCTTAATATTTGTACATGTTTCTAGATTTTTCGCATGTCTACGACTTCAATCTCGCCTTTTGGGGAGCTTTCACGTATAATAACGCACGAGAACTTGTATATTTTTGTATCTTTTAGCAGCCAAGAATCTGGCGGCAGACCCGCCTTCATGGATGTTTGGCAGAGAAACTCTTCCTCATTCCAGTTCCATTCAACTGGGACTTGGGGCAGAAGCAGACCTTTACAGTGGCTTCGTTCGATTATGAGTCCATCGCGTCCAACTTTGATTTTCGAGGGGTAATCTGTCGGCTTCTCGACGGTGACACGTTCAGGGGGAGTTAAGACGCTAACCTCAAAGATTATGTGATCAAGTTCTTGTGGGGTGACCGGTGGGAAGCGGGGGTCTCGGGTTGCGGCGCTGAGGACAGCCTCTATTACCGCCTGAGTTAGGGGTGTGGTGGGGTAAGGGAGACCAATGCATCCCCTCAACCTCTTCTTTCCATTATGATGGCTGTTTAATGTGACGAAGACCCCGGCTTTTTCCATTAGCTTGGGTGAAACGCCCTCGGGAACCCTGAAGATTTTCCCGTTTTTTAGGTATTCAGTTACAGTTTGTCTAGCTAGTTTGACGAGAAACTTGCCTTCTTCGAGTGTCAGCTGAAACGTCACGTTGTTTTGCTCCTGTTCATGAATCAATTAATTGTTGACGGTATTAAAGTTTCTAAGTTATTCTAGTAAATTCTGTTGAGCCTTGAGCTGATTTTCTTTACAGTTAGAAGTTGTGTGCGCATTATTGTTTGCAAAAATTGATGGGATAGATTTTATATACTAGAATAGATAGAACTGGTGAGCCGTAAGGCGATTTAAAATGAAGAAAAAAATATTGATAGTGTTGCTTTCAGTACTCCTATTATCTGCAATGGCCGTTCCAGCTCTGGCTCAATCCCTCGATGTAGGCGTCGAAGTAGGTGACTGGTTCAAATACGAAGCTAAAGTCACTCAATGGGAAAGCGACGATCCATTTCTTCCAGAAGGTTTTTACGGTCCCTTAACCTTAGCCGACAATCAGACAAATTTCATACTATACACTGTTACGGACATAACGCCTGTTGATGGTGGTAACAACGTAACCTTCACAATCACATATGACTGGCAAAACGGGAGTGAAACAGAAGGGACCTTAGTAGAAACCGTAACCACTGCGAACACGAATATATTTATGATCGGAGCAAACATGGAAGAAGGTGACATGGTAAGCGATACATTTGATTTCTTAGGCATGGGCTTTTTTGATTATCCAGTACGGTCCATAAATCAGACAATCGATCGTGAATATCTTGATTCAACAAGAGAAACGAATGTATGTGAATATCCTCTTGAAATCTTTGGCAGTCTTTATGACTACGTATATCAATGGGACAAAGTAACTGGAATGCGTGTTTATTACGAAAACCACGGAGACGTAGCTGCATTTGGTGAGTCATCCGCGTACGTATACACTGTTATATGGGAGCTAGTAGATTCAAGCGTTGAAGGTTTGGTAATACCTGATCTTACAGGACCAATCATGCTGTTAACGTTGATTGCAGTTACAATCCCAATAGTCCTTCACAAACGAAAAACACTAAAACACTGACCACGGCTAAGCAGCTATCCTCTTCCTCTTTTTTGTAGTCTATACGATGTCTAAAATCATCTCTTCCCAAATTCTACTATTCCTTAATACAAACTTCGAAAATTGATGTACCACCCTTTCAATGTGAAAGGAACATTTTCAGAAGAAAGATTCTCAAGAGACACTTGTGCCCTCTTCTTGGACTCCTTCCTTTGTGATGGTTAGGAAATCCACGCCGTCGCCGCTCATGACGTCTCGGCGTACAGCAGATTTTATGGCTCGCAGCACCAGCGCTTTCGCATCCTGCTCGGACATGCCATCTTTGTATCCTGCCTCTAGAACCCCCGTGGCAATCTGGGCTCCTGAGCCTACAGCAGCATACTTGTCGGGTAAAAGAGATCCAATAACGTCGAGCACGTATATTGACGGTCCGTCATCGTCCATTCCGCCTACAATGGTCTGGGTAATCAAAGGAATCATACGTCTGTTGAAGAGAACGTTCGACATGACTTTAGCTGCTGATTTCACGGTCATCGGTCTCTTAGCGTCAAATTCAAACAGTTTTGCGTACGCCTCTATCTCCCGCACCAGAACTTGCATGTCGGAGACCAAGCCTGCGCATGCTGCTCCTATTCGGTCAGAAATTTTGAAAACCTTTTTTCCGGTTTTGCTCATTATCATGGAGCCGTAGGTAACTCTTTTTTCTGAAGCTAAGATCACGCCGTCAGAATAAACTAGGCCGATAGTGGTGGCTCCTGGAATGAAAAAACGAGCTTGGGCTTCGTCACTCAAACATTGTTCCTCCAGTTTCAATGCAATAATGACCTGAAAGGCACTTTTAAACTTAATTGATTTTCTTCCGGAGGGATTTAAACTCTAAAAGGTTTTGCTCTTCACTATATTTTTAGAGAATTGCGTAACGTCTGTATTCCATGTGTTGTTTTCTCTACCAACCTAAACTTTTGGATGCAGATGATTAACAAGATGTAGAGGAGAATCCACCCTACAAAAAGCAATTCTGCATGGACATTGTGAAAAGTCTGCGCAGCATCCAGCCCTTGGTTACCGAGGATGTGAAAGTAGGCGATTATCCTTAATATGTTAACAAGGTATGTTCCAATTGCTCCGCCAATAAAGTAAATCAACTTACGGAAACGTGAGATGTTGGACTTTTTGAATAGCAACAAAATGATTAACGTGTAAAGAAACAGGCTGTGAACACCTGCACATGGCCAAGCAATACCTACAGAATACGTGCGACCGCCAGCTTGCGTTCTTATAATGGGCATAGCATCTACTCCCGGCGAAAAGGATAGAGTGAAGCTGTAACCCAAAATGTCAAGCAAACCGGCTGCACATGCGGCTGTGGGAAGCGCTAACATTTGAAGAGGCTTAAACACTCCGTAGGGGTACATGACGTCTATAAGGTAGGCGATGCTGATTCCCGCGACAAGAGCTAATGAGATTGAAAAAGCCCTCAAACCGGCTTTTCCATAGGCTAAGAGTATAGTGGCTAGGAAAGAAAATGTGAACACAAAATATTCCATTGTTATGGGCCAGTCTCCTTCAAGAATAAGATACCAGTAAGTGGAATGTGCTCTCCAGTATTCGCCGCGAAGCATGTCGCCAAGGTTCATGATGGTTTGATCTAACCCCAAAAAGTTAAAACTGAAGACATAAACTAGTGGAATAATTGCGCATATGAAAATGGCTAGAATCTTGAAGGGGCTTCTAGGCTTGGTTTCCGCGTCTTTTTTTGACAGTTTCTCCAAGTTCAATGAAGATTCTAGAACAAAGAGCCACAGGAAGAACAGGAGGAACAGCCTGCCTTTCCAAGTGTAGTCGAAGAAAAAGCCCCTTTCGTTAAACAAGGCTATGCTTTCGAGGTTGAAGTAATCCAAAACCATTAACAAGCCAATTGCTGCGATGAAAAAAACTAGCAAAGATATGTGGAGTAGCGATTTCTTCAGATTTTCAGAGATTAAAGTTATTGAGGTCACCTTCTTGTTTAGGGTCTGGGCATAGCAAGTTTAGAGTATGTTGATGGCTGTTTAATTATATATTTCTATCCAAACTAAAGTTAAACGAATTAGGTCTTCGATAAGTCACTGATATTTGTCTATAACTCTGAATACGGCTTTAAATTAGCCAGTTCGCCAGAACCAGAAACAAGTCTTGTTGACGATTTTGAAAGTCAATCATTCGAAACCTGTTGGAGTAGCACACATGAAAACGATTACCCAACATATGTATAATGTTCGCGATTCCATTTTTCCAACTCTAACCATTACCGCATGTACAATTGCAACCTGAGCAGGTGTCGAAAACCTGTTTCATGCGCTTATAGGCTTGTTTTTGAAGCTTTTTGACGTATTTCTTGTTGCTATTGTGGTTTGTTTGCTTTGTCACAGTGTTTAGGGGAAGACATATATTGTCAAAAATTGATTACCTTTCACTTTAGGCTGGAAATCAAAAGTGAAATCACTTAAACGAAAGAGTTTGACTGCTCTCGTTTTGATGTTGCTCGTTTTTGCTGTTTTCGGTCCAGCCATAACAGTTTTTTTTCCAGTTGTTAGAGCCGAAGACAATTTGATTGATAGCTACAGCAGAATAAAACAGGACGATTATGTTAAAATTGCAGCCTTTTATTGGAACAACATCACCCGCTATGCGGCTGTTGGGCAAACATTCAACATGAGTTCACCCAATGCAACTATTGGTTCTGCTAAGTTTTATTTGAAAAAGACAGGTAATCCCACAGTGGATCTGTACGCTGTTTTGTATGAACATGCTGAAGAATTTGGAACTAACGGAATACCGTTTATTAATGCTTTAGCATCCAGCAAACCAGTGAACTCATCATCATTGAGTTCTTCTTGGGCGCTAACAACATTCACTTTCAGTGAACAGGCTCGTCTGATTGAAGGAAACAAGTATTGTATCGCTGTTCAAACAGCATCAGCTGGAGGCAGAATAAATTCATTAAATTACGTGAATGTAGGTATAGACTTCTCTAATTCATCACATGAGGGCAACTATTTTGCTTATGATGGAAGATGGACTGCTAATCCTGACGGACCAGGCGATTTATGTTACTCTGTTTATTTCGCAGTTGGAGAAGTCGGCGGAGGAGGAGGGGGAGCCCTATCCTTTTCATTATCGTTTCTAACAATTCCGATAAGCGTATTCACTTCAATTTACTATTTCATGTGGCTGTTTCTTTCCATAGTACATGTCACAAAGAAAGACGAAACTCTTGTAGAGCCGAAGTTTAATCCGCATCCTCCACTGGTCAGCGTACTTCTTCCCTGTAGGAACGAAGAGGCTGTGATTGGAACAGCAATTCAACAGAGTTTAGATCAAACCCACAAGAACCTCGAAGTAATCGTGGTTGCACATAACTGCACGGATAACACAGCCGAGGTTGCAAGACAGTTTAAGGACCCAAGAGTCAAAGTTTACGAGTTACAAACTGAAGAAGTTGGAAAAGGCTTAGGTTTGAATTACGGGGCGAAATATTCAGAGGGAGAAATTATCATTTACTTCGATTCTGACAGCATCATATCTAAGGATTATATCGAGAAAGTTGTAGATATGATGGTTTCAAAAGGTTACGATGTTGTGCAAGGGAAGATTATCGGGTCAAATCCAGGCTACAACAGACTTTGTTTCCTGCAGCATATGGAAAACCAAATTTTTCTGAGCATGTTTTGGGCTGGGAAACAAAAAGTAGGATTGCCTGCGGGTCTCGGCGGAACTGGTGTGTCGATAAAGAAATCGGCTTTGGAAAAGATTGGCGGATTTAGGAATATTTTGATAGAAGACTTTGATTTATGCGTGCGCGCTCAAGTGGCTGGAGAAACGGTAGGATACTGCAGAGAAGCGGTGGTGTATGATGAAAAAGTGCCTAAATACAGTATGTTGATTAAACAAAGAAGTCGTTGGATGGCAGGACACATCCAATTAATCTCTAGCATGATAAAAGAGAAAACGCTGGGTAAACTATTCCTAAAGAACCCAATAGACTTCTTCCAGCTGATTTCTCCAGTCTACACGCTTTGCTTGTGGCTTGGAGTGTTTGTGGGGATAGTAACGACGCTTCAAAACCAAGCCCACCTATTTTCTGGGGGGTGGATAAGCTTCTATTATGTGCCCTTGATACTTTTTCTTGGCCAAACTCTGGCGTTACAACTGCTGTTTGTATTGATATTAAGAAAGGAATGTAAAACGAAAGCAGAATTTATGAAGTGTGTTCTGAATTTGCCGTTGTTTTACATATATTCGATGCATTGGTTCTGGGTGCTCTTAAGATTGGCAGTCTACAGAAGCAAAATTACATGGGCTCACACAAAAACTGAACATGGATTTAGGAGGAAATGAGACTACGGAAGATTACTCTGAGATAAAACGTGATATTTTCTGGGCAATAATGACAATCCTGTTATTTCTGTTTATATTTGGTGGATTAGAGTTTGTATACCGAAGGGAAGAACTTACGCAGCTGCTGAGCGCTAATAATTTTGTGAAAATTGTCACAGATTTTACGATGATAGGGCTTGTCTCAGCGTTTGTAATGGTGATGACTATAGGCGTTATCATTTGGCGTGCAGAAAGAGGTAAAGAAAAGCAGCCTAACGAACAAAAACTCAAACCTTAGCATCTGCAATCATTTTGCGAAGAGCTTTTTGAAGCCAACATTCTGAGACAAAAATTATCTTCTTTCATTTTCACGTTTGAGACTTTTTCCAGAAGGATGCAGAGGTGTGTCCGAGCGTTTCAACCAAAAATCTTTGCAGTTTCGGTGTTTTGTTGATTCTGAGCCTAAATTTCAATTCTTCACCGTTGCAGGGTTATTACAAAGTTACCACTAGGTTAAAAGAAAGATAACGAAACAGCCTAAAATCTTGCAGAAAAATTTTCAACTTTAGCGATAGCCTGAGGATATATATAACTACAAGTTATTTATTTTTGATCAGAGACACATTTCAGTATCAAATGTTTACGGTGGAGGAAAGGGATGATGAAGAGGATTGGTTTGGTGACGAGTGGCGGGGACGCTCCGGGCATGAATGCGGCTATCCGAGCGGTTACTCGCGTCGCCATTTCACATGATTTAGAAGTTTTGGGTTTCGAGAAGGGATGGGAAGGCTTACTGACCAACACGTTTAGGCGGTTGACTCGCCGGAACGTCGGCGGGATACTTCATGTGGGCGGCACCATTCTCCGCACATCAAGAAGCCCAGAGTTCAAGAAGAGGGAGGGCGTCCGGAAGGTTGCGGAAACTCTTGCCTTGAACAATCTTGATGGGCTCGTTGTGGTTGGCGGTGACGGTTCGATGCATGGAGCCTTGGAGTTAAGCCAGGAGACGGATGCCTTGATTGTGGGGGTTCCGGCGACAATCGACAATGACGTGTTTGGAACTGAGGAGACCATAGGTTTTGATACTGCATTGAACACGGCGATTACGGAGATTGACAAGATCAGGGATACAGCGAGCTCTCATGACCGAATTTTCATAGTGGAGGTTATGGGGCGGATGAGGGGTTTTCTCGCGCTTACAATCGGGTTGACTGTCGGGGCTGAGGTGATTCTGGTTCCGGAGGTGGAGTATCCGCTGGACCAGATCGTTAGGACGTTAGAGAAGAATGCTTCTAAGGGCAAGAAATCAGGCATTATTGTGGCTGCGGAGGGAATCGGCGACACCCATAAGCTAATGCGGGAGATTGAGAAGGAGGCGGGAGTAGAGGTCCGGTTAAGCGTTACGGGTTATGCTCAGAGAGGAGGCAACCCTACAGCCAGAAGCAGGCTCTTGGCTAACCTGTTTGGAGACAAAGCCGTGGAACTGCTGATGAACAAAAAGGGAAGCAGGATGGTTGCCTTGCAGGAAGGAAAAATAGCAAGCATCAAACTTGAACAAGTCTGCAACAACGAAAAGCCGTTGGACCTAAGTTTGATGGAGCTCGCAAAGACGCTATCAACATAGGGGGGTTTGACCTCAAGGCTTCTCTGTTGGGAAATGGTGTGGATAAACAGACAACAGAAACCGTTCATATTAGGAGACTAATAACAGAGCATTGTTGAAAACAGCCTTTTTTCTGGAATCAGCGGCAACTGCACCCTTAATGTGCTTAACTTCTGTTTCTAAACCATAACTGCAACCATCATAACAAGAGCGACCATCCTGTTGATTTCGTTGGTGGCTCCCATAACGTCTCCGGTTACGCATCCCAAAGTCTTGTTAGCATAAGAACCCAAAACCACCACAGCGACAGCCATTGCAGCAAGAACCCAAACAAAACAGACACCAACCAAAACGAAACCCACCACCGCACACAAAAGCAAAGAAGCAACCGCTTCAAGATGCTTGTTCTCCATGGATTCAACCACATAATATCCCATACCCTCGTATGCCGGCTTCTTTCCCAAGTAGGCAGTCAAAACCATGCTTTCCTTAGCCACAACCTCAGCAACCACTGCTACCTTCAAGATGTCCAAACCAGAGAAACTTCCGAAAGCTAAACCCGTTAATGCAAGAACGATGACTCCAGATGCTATAGCCCCTGCACCCGTGTACATGTCATGCATAACTTCCAATCTCCGTTTTGCGTCGCCCCTAGCCATCGCCGCGTCACTCAAATCCAAGAGACCATCTAAATGATGAAAACCGGTCAGAAGCTGTATGCTGACTAAGACAAGGAAACCCGAAATCAGGTCAGGCAGAAAAAAGTTTGTTGCAAAGCCCACTGCTCCAGCAACAATGCCTATAACTAACCCCACTATGGGGCAAAGAAAAAAATATTTGGATATATCCTCGATTGATTCCATTCCAACGGGCACAATGGTTAAGAAACCGAACAAACCCTTCAAACTTTTGATTACCAACCACAGCACCTTCAACAGCGATGTATCTTGCCCTGAAGAACATATGTTCTATACTTAGTCTTTTAAGTTTGTTCAAAAATTCACATCTGAAAAAAGGCATTTCTTGTTCCTGTTTTATCAACAAAAAGCTTATACGAGGGGCTAGCCATAAAAACCACACCCACTAGGTGAAAAAGAAGGTATCATAATGGCTTGGTTAAAATCCATGATGGAAAAAGAACCGCCTGAACCAGAAAACCCGATAGGAACCGTTGTAATAGGCGCCCTTGACCCCGACCCACACACAACTCCTAAAGAAATGGTGCGCAAAGCCCTCAAAAGAGCCCAATTCAAATGCATTGATGTTGGAAAAAAGGCACCAGCAAACGTTTTCGCTTCACAAGCAAAAGCAAGCAACGCAGACATAATAGCTGTTTCAATAAACACCACTCTTGCCAAAAACAACATACCCCAACTGATGGCAGCCATCGAAGCTGTAGGGCTAAAAGGCAAAGTCAAAATCATGATTGGTGGCGCAGCTGTAGACAAAAGTGACGCAGATGAGATAGGTGCATCGTTCGGTGCGACCAAAGAAGAGGCTGTGGCCTTAGCAAATAAGGCTATGGGAAAGTAAGTTCGGCGGCGAATTCTCCGAATAAAACATAAGACGTGAGATAGAATGTTTAGGTTTAAAAAGAAACAGAAAATTATTGAAGCTGGCGGAATAAAACTTGGAGGTCAACCGGGAGAACTCCCCACCGTTCTAACTGCCACAATCTTTTACGCAGGTCACAAGATTGTAGAAGACAAGAAGATGGGAATCTTCGACAAGGCAAAAGCTGAAGCACTCATTAACAGGATGGACGAGCTTTCTGACATGACAACTAACCCGTTCATCTTGGATGTCGTAGGAAATACGTCAGAGGCTTACCAAAAATACCTCGATTTTATCAGCAAAGTAACTGAAGCACCAATGCAGGTAGACGCCATAAGTCCCAAAGTAAGAATGGAAACAATCACATGGGCACATGAAGTTGGCTTATCCGACAGAATCATCAACAACTCCATATACCGGCAAGTCAAAGAGAAAGAACTAGAAAATCTAAAAAACTGCAACATCAAAGCATCTATCGTCCTATGCGACACCCCTGAGGACGAGAGCGCCAACGCCAGACTTGAAGTTCTGCCCACAATCCTAGATATGGCAGACAGCGCAGGCATAGAAGGTGCACTTATAGACACTGCCATTCCCGCATGGGGAATAGGAGTCGGAGCAGGCGTCAGATCCATCTACATGATCAAAGAGAAATTTGGTGACCGCGGAGCAGTTGGAACTGGCATCGGAAACGTAACAGACACGCTCGGATGGATCAAAGGCAACTTCCCCAAAGAGATCAGAAAACCCTCAGCAGCAGCACAAAACGCTATCCTGCCAATTATGGGAGCCGACTGGATTATGTTTGGACCCATAGAATTTGCAGAGTTCCTCTTTCCGGTTATTGCAGTAATTGACACCTACATCTTGACTGCAACCGCGGAAATTGGCACTGAACCTGCAATAGAGGGTATGCATCCTCTGTTCAGAACTTTGGCTTAAACAGGAAACCACAATTTTTTCTCGGGCTTCGCGCCCACTTTTTATTTTTTTCTTAAGAATTCCAGCCTTAACATTGTGGGTGGGGTTACCCGAGTTACATTTACAGCTTCCAGTCTTCCCGTAGTCCTTATCAGTTTGCCTAGGGAATTAGGCTTTTATGTAAACAGGCTCATAAGAGAGTGGGTGCACACATGCCATCTCTAGAAACAGTTATCTTAGACATCTTGGAGGCGAAGCAGCCGAGGAACGTGAAAGAGCTGGTTCAGTTAGTTCAAGAGCAAACTGACGCTACGCTAGACGATATAGAGAAAGAAGTGAAGAGTCTTCACCGAAAGGGGCTGGTGGCGCTTGAGGAACCAACACGCCATACAGAAAACTTCAGCAGCTTCCTGTCTGCGAGAAACAGCCGCTGGTTCTGGATTGCCATAGGCACATCAATTCTTTCATTCATTTCTATCCTATTCATTCCCGAAACCGGAACACCATTATCCTATCTGCGGTACATCTTCGCCTTCGTTCTCGTAGCCTTTCTGCCTGGCTACTGCCTAACCGAAACCCTGTTCCCCAAGGAGGATGCGCTGGACATGATCGAAAGATTCACTTTTTCCATAGGACTTAGCTTCGCCGTCACAGCCCTCGTGGGGCTCTTCTTGAGTTTCTCTTCGCTCAGCTTAACTCTGGCAACAGCGCTGCCGGCTTTAGGTTCCCTAGTGATTGTTTTGGCTGTCGCCGCCTTAATTCGAAAATACAGAATGCTGTAAACTCTTTCTCTGGCATGTAACCTAAAAGAGAAAAAATGCTGTTTGACCTGTAAAAAGGGTGAAAAGAAGAAAAGGACTGAAGACTAGAGTTGTGTTCTTACTTTACGATTTTGTCCCATCTGTTAAACAGATCGAGCGCAGCTTGACCGCCGTAGTCGCTTAGCGAATCTCTGTATTCGCCCATTTGGGTTACTGCCTTCTGGAACTTCCGCATGTTCTCTGCAACGTCTGCAAGATAGATGATGCCGTCGATTCCTGTTCTCATCACACGAACCGAAACTCGGATCAGCTGGTCAACTGGTGGGCAGTGAGCGGGGTCGTCTCCTGGACCACAAACGTAAATGTTGGAGTACACGGGCTTCTCTGGGAAGATTCTCCTGAACGCACGTGCAATCGACTCCCAATACCATGAAGTTGCATAGTTCTGAGAGAACATCACAATGTTGAAGGCGTCACATATCTTGTAGAGTTCTTTGAAGTCCATGCCGAAGCGATGGTCTGCGTTCGCTGGGTCCGGAAGCACCGCTAGTACCAGTTTTGTTTTCACGCGGTCTTTTACGTCTTTGATGAACTGTGTGATTGTTTGGTTGCGCCATGTGAACCAGTCCAGTCCACTCTTTTTCCAGAGTTTGTTGCAGCGTTCGCAGGTGCAGTGTCCGTGGTCGGCGAAGTGCCAGCTGTTCAAGAATATTGGCTGGTTTGTCTCCTCAACTGTCTTTTCGATGTAGTCCAGTTGCTCTGCTCTGAATTCTGGCTGTGTTGGACATAGGATGTCCCAGTGGAGGTTATATTGGTTGTTTCCTCTTACTGCTCTGCCGCGCTTTGACTCTGAAATCCAATCTGGGTGTGCACGTCCAGACACGTTGTCTCCGAAGACTGCGATGTTGTTCCACATGTCGCTTTGTGGGGTTCCACGTCTTCCTGTTTCAGGTTTCAGTCGGTACACGTCAAAGTCGAATCCTTTAAGCTTCTTTGCTTCAAAAAGATAATTGCCGAATTCCATACTCATTCCTCGTTCTAAAGCTGCAAAATACTTCGATGCAAGTTATATAAGCTTTGCTTCAGTAACCCAAAAGTTGGTCACAAAGGTTTTTTGGTTGAAATCAAAGCCGTTTTTCATATGGGCACAAAAAACTGGGAGAAGGGATGAGTTAAAGGGTGGTTGTGTGTTACTGGATTATGCTTTCCCATCTGTCTATGAGGTCTAGGACAGGTTTGCCCCCGTAGCCTTCCAGCTCTTCGCGGAGTTTCACGTTTGCCACGGCAGCTTTCTGGAAGTCCTTCATGATTGTGGCGTTTCCTGCCAGGAAAATGAGTCCGTCTACTCCTGTTCTTGCTATGCGGCATGCTGTTTTAATTATCTGTTCAGGCTTCTCAACTTCGTTCGGGTCGTCTCCGGGTCCACGAATATACAGTCCCGGATACACGGGCTTCTTCAGCACTTTCTTGAATGCCCGAGACAATGACTCAAAATACCATGGAGTTGCATAGCTTCTGGACCAGTGCGGAACAACAAAGGCGTCTGCATATTCAGCTAGCGCATCAAAGTCCATGCCGAACCGTTCATACGCGTTGACAGGGTCAGGAAGCAATCCGACATAGAACGGCTTATTCTTTATTCGCTCTCTGGCGCTTTTGATAAAGTCGGTGACTGTCTGTGCTCTCCACTCCAGCCAGTCTAACCCGCTTTTCTCGTATGCCTCTTTGCATCTGGGGCAGGTGCAGAATCCGTGGTCTGCGAAGTGCATGCTGCTAACGGTTATTCCCTTGGTTTTTTCTGCTGTGTCTTCGATCAGGTCGAGCATGTAATCGATCATCTGTTTTTCGTGGTTGCATACAATGTCCCATCTGAAATTGTACTTCTTGTTTGTTCTCAGCGCAGGACCATCTTTGGACATCTGAACCCAGTCTGGATGCTTGCCCGCCATGTTGTTGTCGCCGAAGCAGGCGATGTTGGTGGTCATCTCAGGATTTGGAGTTCCAACGATTCCTCTCTCTGATTTAAGGCGATAAACCTGAAGGTCGAATCCTTCAACCGGTGTAGGCTCATAAATGAACATTCCGAACTTCAAAGCTGATTCCTCTTTGGGAGCGAGGAACTACCCGAAGTAGAATATTTAAGCCTTGCTACAGGTATGGAAAAACGAGTCAGCATGCTGGTGCATGTTTGGTGTTTCATTCTTTCTGTTCTTTCGAATGGCTTTCGAGAACGTTTGAATAAACAGAATACATAACGGCGGATAGGATGCTTCGTGTAAACCAGCCCATTTTTTCTGCGAAGATTGAGCTGAGATAGTCGGGTCTGACATAGCTGTATGACGTTTTTTCTTTTGACAGGTAGTCCGTCACCGCTTTCTGAAGAATTTTGCTGAGCACAAAATTTCGACCGTACTCGTTGGCTGGATTCTCCGGAATTAAACCTGCCTTTGCATCTTCGTCAAGTCTGAGCCCTGCAATAACTAGCGCTGCGATGTTCTGGTCAGACAAAACATGCTCAACTTCTTCCATGAACTGCTTACGCTTTTCAGGGTTCTGGTCGAGGATAGAACTGATTTGCGAAAAAAGGGTGGTCATGTTCTCAACTGTTATTCCTCTTTCCTTCAGTCTACGCGTAAGAGGTCTGTCGGAAACTATGTTTTCTTGGTTGCGAAGAGCCCTTTTCACTGCTTCCCGGACAGATTTTCCAATCAGTTCCCCTAACGGCGTGGCAGTTCCAGCATATTTTATTTTGCGTCCCCTTTTTGTGCAAGCTAACACGATGCTGTCAGTGACAGTTCCGGTTGCTACCTCGCCGGAAAAACGGCTCCTCACGTCCAACTCTCTTAATGCAACCGTTTTAGCTTCTGCGACTGTGCTTACCGCGTTGACCATGCAGCTGTCTGTCATATCGCCGTCAACTAACACGATAACGTTGATGGTGCCCCATTTTGTGAGAGGAAAAGCGCTCTGTTTCGAGGCGATTTCGTCGCCGGCGGTGGCTGCGAAGTGGACTCCTGCAGTGGCAATCGCGGTTAAGGTGATATCTTCAAATTTGCTGGTCACTATGTCCACGTTTTTCATCTTAGCAGCAGTCATTATTCCCACAAGTTGGTCTTGAGGGATGCCCAGTTTTGCTGTTTCTTCTTGCAGGAAGTCTCCAGCTTCCCTGTGAACGTTGTCGTCTATGTCGAGACCAGTTTCTTCGGGCACATGCACGCTCACTATGCAGTTTGCTTCCTGCAGACCGCCATTCAGAACAGCGGAGCTTAATATTTTCAGCGGGGTCTTTGACCGTAAAATCAGCATGTTTTCCTGTATGCTAGCTTGGACAGACTTGATTCCGGTTTCCAGTTTCATCTTGTTACTTTCCTTCTCTTGTCAGAAATGAGTGCCTATCATATGATTTTGGGTCATCATTTCCGAGGTCGGGGAGATTTCTAGTGTCGAACTCCCTTTTTTCATTTATGCCTTAAAAGAAACATTCACCCTTTTTTAGTTTTCATGGAAAAGCTGCTCTGAAACCCTGAATCTTGCAGCTATCTTTCGAGGGTTATCGCCTTCTTTGGGCACAGGTCTTCGCAGATTCCGCATAGCGTGCATGAACCCAAATCAGCTATCACTGGCTTGTTGTCTCGGAGGCTGAAAACCGCCATGGCGCAAGAGTCCACACAGGTGTATGAGCGGCAGTCTCTGCATTTGGCGTAATCGATTTTGATGTTCATCGAAGGTCACCAGCGACACTTGACATCAAAACTAATTAGCATCATCAGATTTAAAGTTAATATTATCAGGTTGACTAAAGATTTAAATGTCATGCATCATTAATACTTTATACGCCATTAAATAACCAACTGATATATTTAGAGACCTATTCTAGTAAAAGCACAGTAAATAGTGCCAGGCAGTCAATTCGATTGTTCCTTCGCAGCGTTTATGGCGAGGGAAAACTAGAAGAATTAGCTACACGATATATCGAGGAAAAGTGTGATCCAAAAAAAGGGGGAGTTGCGGGGGATGTCTCCAAATTAAGCTAGATTTGAGCCAACTATGTGCTCAATTATAGAACTGCGAAGGCTGCCCGAAATTCCTGTTGCGGTTTTGATCTTTACAATAATGGATACTGGGGAAGATCGACACTACGAGTGGGAATCGGGTTGTGAAACGGTACTTTGTTGGAAACAGATGTTAGTGTGAGGATAGGGAGGGTGGTCGAAAAATCTCTCTCTCCCTCCCATAGGGTATTAAATCATATGTTATATAATAGGTCTAGGTGTTCAGACTCAAGAAAACTGATTCATATATAAACCTTGTTAAAATATATGTTTTAACAAGATGAGAGCACTCTGTTTTGGATATTATAGACAATGAGAAAAAACAAATCCACACTAATTTTAATTTGGTTCAAGGAAAGACTGTAGAAAAACTCATCTTTTGAATTTTTGCGCGCGCATATTGAAGAAAACACAGAAAATTACAAACAATTTAGACATTAGGGTTTGCTGAGGCTCCATACGCGGTCATTTATTGAGGAGGAAAAAATGAAACTAAACCTCCTACAATCTGTCATCCCTTCCCTGCATCACCCGTGCTGGAGCCCTTTCAGCCCCTAACCTCATTTCTTCCTGTGTTTTACTTCCCCACAAAAAAGGGGAAGGGAAATTTTTTGGGTTATTTCTGTTTTCTGAGTGCCATGTAGGCTATTAGGCCTATGACTACGCCGATGGCTGCGATTATCAGTATGATCAGGTCTATTGTCAGGTATGCAGGTATTTCTGGAATTGCCGGATATGCTGGAAGTCTGTTCACTGTGGTATCCGCAATCTCTGCTGCGCTGGGAACATCTTCTGGAGCTTCGTCTACACCAAAGGTGGTTGTTGCCTGTGAGGCGTAGTATGATTTGGAGCCTTCGAACATGGCAGTGACATGGTATTCGCCGACAACGCCGGGAGACCACATGTGGCTAAACACACCATTTGAATCGGTTGTAACAGTGGCTGAGTACCAGTCGCCGTTAGGATCACGGATCTTCAAGAATACTTCAACGCCTTCAACGTCTTCTGGACGCGGAAACTGCTTGTACACGTATAGCATCCACTCGCTCATGCTCTCATCAGATACAGCGGGAACACCGTCTGGGAAACGAAGTCTTAGATTAGAATCCTCAGTGCCCGGTGATACATCAGTCACCCTGCCCCTTATTATTACACTATTTCCCTGCGAAATAACATCGTTTTGAATCCACGCTTCGGTTTGACTTGCACCCCTACCAATAGCATATAGGCGCTGGTCGTACGTATCCATGGTTGCTATTATGCTGTCACCGATAATTGCTAGTCCTCCCCAACCGGTTTGACGGAACAAACCATTGGCTCTCCATATTACATCTCCAGTTGTAGCGTTGAGACAAAGGAACGGCGCACCGCGCGGTAACGGCTGATTGCCAGAGTGCTCCGCAGAGCCTACGTAAAGTTTGCCTTCGGTAAAGAAAGTTATTCCGAGCCACCAATTACTCGAAAACGGGCTTTCAGTGTAGGGATCTCTTGCCTCGTATGTCCATAGCAAGTCGCCTGTTGTGGCATTATAACAGTATAAGATTCCTGCAACTCCACTAGCGTAGAGCCTGCCATAAGCAATCAGATGAGACGTAAGCATTGTGCCTTCATAGAGGTCCAAATAATACTGTGAATCAGTTGGACCCCAAATCATCTTTCCTGTTTCAAGGCTAATACCGTAATGTTGCCTAAGCTCTTTCGACCATAGAACACCAACTTTGTCTTCTGCACTCGAAGCTGCCCAGCTTATACTTTGGTTGCCTGCAATCCAATCAGAAGGCGGCACCCAAGATTCATTGAATAGCACTCGTCCTTCTTCTCCCTGCTTCAAGCTTAAGCCCCAGACCGCAACGGGACTTGGTACAGTCCCACCCATAAAACCACCAACAAGGTTCGAACCGATTACTCTGTCGCCAAAAAAGCTCGCTTGGACGCTTCCCTGTAAGTCCGTTGGTATAGTCATATTGAAATCCCATCCCTCCGCTGCTGCTGTAGTGTTCGCTCCCGCATCAAACGTCATTCCGTTGACTACGTTTCCCCAGCTACCGCCGTATTCATAATATCCCGTGGATGATGATTCTATAAATCCAGACATGCTCCACAGACCCATCCAACCATTCATTTGATCGGCATGTAGTACATAGAGTCCGCCATTGGAATCGCGTAAAGTGGTGCCTGACGGAACATTCTTAATAGTGAACGCCCAGTTTCCAGTGTAGGCGTTAAACGCATGCCAAGTTCCTGGCAGATACGTACCTGTCCAGAAATCATAGCCGCCTTCTGTTATCCATAAGTACGCGAAAGCGCCCATGTAGTTGAAGCCTTGATAATATAATAGTTGCGCGAAGTCTATCGTTGCGTTGTCCATGAAAACTTTAGTCCAAAGTTCTTCTCCAGTGTGCAGGTCTACGCAATGATATTCAACTGGCTCAGGAAAAGTGCCCATTGACAATCCGCCAGCCGAATAGGTCGCGTAGTAAAGTCTTCCTGCAAGGATAAATCGGCTGCTCCATAAGCCCTCGTATGCGTCTCCTGTTCCGAATCCAACAGCGCCTTGGTTTATTGATTCAGCAAGCCCCACATCTCCTCCAACGAGTCCTCCTATAGTTAGCGGCTTTGTCCACAGTATATGTGCAGTCTCTGGTGCGTATTCGTTGTAAGGAGCGAACCGATTACTCGGATCGTACAGCCAGCTTCCTGCGACCATGTACCATTCTCTAGCTTGTGAGTCTATTGGGCGAGTCCAGTATTCGGTTGGAAGTGGCACGCTAGGATAATCGGGTATTGGTTCCTCCTGTACGACAAGCGTTAGCTCGTCGCTGTCACTAGCCTTATAAAGTATGTGAGTGTCAACGGGCATACCCCACACATTAAATCCAGTAAAGTTGTACCACTGCTCAGGGAAATGCGACTGCAAAACATATTCGCCAACCATGTCAGGCGTATAAATATCGCCTGCTCCACCTGTGGAGTCGGTTACGTAAGGCCCTAACGTTTCAGTATCGCCGTCTGGACGTTTAACTGTTACAGTTATGCCCTTCCAACCTTCAGTAGCGTTAGTAAGTGGTTCTGTAATTCCGAAATGCAGCAGAACGTCTTGTCCAACACCAACAGGATTAGGGTTAGCACCAACAAATGCATAGCTTTTTCTCGTTTCCTGTGCGTTAGTGACTGGTAAAGCAACCAACATAACAGATGCTGTTAACAACAGAACTAAAGCCATAGTAGAAAATTTGGTTTTACATTGTAGTTTTACCAATTATTTAATCTCCTTTTTGTTTTTAAGGTCGGGTTGCCTTTGACAGCTGATCTGTCAGAGATTTGTGTGCATGCATACCAGCTGTAAAGACTTCCCTAACTCCAAATCTAACTCGTTGGTTTTTAATTTAAGAAATTGTAACTGTAAGTGTCAGTTACAAGTCAAAATTCTTAAGTCGGTGCTATAGAATATGATTTGTGAGTTTTAAAGGGGGGATGCTATATTGAAACTTGAGGATGAAATACAAATTCTAGAAAGTTTTGGCCTCACTCTCAATGAAGCCAGAGTTTTCTTAGCTCTTACTCTATTAGGCACTGCCAATGTGAAGAAAATTTCGAAATCTTCAAATGTTGCTAGAGAAGCTGTCTACCGTGTCTTACCTAGACTTCAAAAATTAGGTTTAGTTGAAAAAGAGATTTCACGGCCAACAAGATTTACTGCAAGCACTTTAGATGATGCAGTAACTGTTTTGCTTGGACACCGTAACAAAGAAACTCGTGATTTACAGGAAAAAGCAAATGTATTGCTTCGTTTGAAGAGCAAAAAAGCAAAAATGGAACCTCTGCAAGAAAACTCTAAATTTCTTTTAATTCCTGCAAAAAAGATGCTAATCAGCAAAATTGGAGATGCAGTAGATAAAGCTCAAAAAAGTATATCAGTTGTAACTTCAAATAAACGCCTTTTAGGTGCAATGGATATTTTCTCTGAAGCAATTGGCAAAGCTTTGTCGAGGGGTGTTAAATTTCGAATAGTCACAAGCAACGTTAAAAGGGTATTATCACCAGCAATTTTGGAGGTTGGCAATAATGATCCTCGCATTGAGATTAGGTATGCTCCATCGGATCCTAAGTGTGCAGCATCAATTTTTGATAAGAAAGAGGTATTAATTATAACTAAACCAGCGGCGGAACTTTGCTGCGAGTCCCCTGCTTTATGGTCGAATAACTCTAGCCTCGTAAATATTGTAGAAGACTATTTTGAAATATTATGGATGACGGCACTAGAAAAACCGGAGCATAGCATCAACGATAATCAAAATTGAGTTTCTATAAACTATGTTTTGGGTTTGGGGGTTAAATTTTAACCCTCAAATGTGGACGATTATTAGTTAGTTTTTTAGCTGTTTTTTCGGAGAAAACGCGGATACCGTTGATTTAGCTTTTAAAAAAGGTCAAAAAGAAAAAAATTCCTCCTAAAAAATCCTTAAATCATTAGTTAACTACAGATTTAAAGTTAAAGAAGAATTCAGTTAGAGGTCAAGTGCGTTGAAGATTGGAACAGTAATCTACGAGCCCACAATCGTTGAGGGCTTCGACATTTCCGTCTACTACTCAAAACGTGTGGACGGCGCATTAGGGAAACCTGCAAAAAACATGTACAACGACATCACCTGCTTTGTCGACGCAAAAAGCATACGAGAGAAACCCGAGTTGGTGGCGCTCTCAGAGAACGGTCCTGCCACAAGAACAAACAAAGCATACACTCTCCCATGGGACTTTGTGTGCCCCACCAACCAAGAGTACCAATCCAAAGTTCTGGAGTTCATCAAAGACACGGCGGAGGAGGATGTGGAGGGCGTGATTCTGAACCTCTACCACTTTCCAGAAGAAGGCTTCTGCACCTGCGACCGATGCTCAAGACAGCAGAGAGAAAGCGGCTTGGATTGGCTGGAGTGGAGAGCACAGACGGTCACGGATTTCATTAGAAGAGCCAAGAAACTGGTTAAGCAGCCTTTCGGCATCGAAATCTGGCCTGACCCAGTCCTGGCTAAGGAAAGGTTTGGCTTGGACTTTGAAGCCCTAGCAGAGTACGTGGATTTCTTTCATGTTCCTCTTTCTTCCCACAATTACGTGACCATGTATTGGGTGGACACGTTAACGCGGGACTTCAAGAAGCTGCTCAAGAAGCCGATCTTCATAGAGTTGAGCGCTGAGATTCTCAGAGAACTGGAGACTAAAGCTCTTCTCAAAACCGCTGCCTACGTCTCCAGCCACGACGTGGAGGCAGTCCTCTTTCTTGTGCATGACGCAGAGCGAGCCAAGGAGATTTGTAGAACAGCGGTGAATGACAGCAATTACCGGGGCTGGCTGGACAAGTTCGGGTTCGAGAACATGAACAGAATCATTGAAAGATGGGAGAAAATCTACGGAAAATAGTTAACTTGCGGACAAAGTAACGTAATCCGCAACTTTCTCTTTTTGGCTGACCGATGACAATGTGGTCAATTATAACTTTTAAATTGAAGCAAATGTTTTTGTTATATAGACAGGGGGAGGGGAAAAGTAACTGTTGATTAGATTTGGCGAATGTGGAAAGGAGGCAACGCTTCCGTTTAGAAGCAATTTTCGTAAAGGACATTTTTGTGTTGAATATCCTCCTTCCCGAAAATCATACCCAATCAGGTCATCCAGTGGCAAAAAGGCTGCACTAGCAATTATAGCAATTTTTTCGATTGCCCTCCTTCTGTTTGCTTTTCTACAAAATCCAATTACCACCTTACCGCCTGTAACGTTCCCTGCTTCTTTGCCAGATTCAACTGAGTCAAACACAACTGAACCAGAGGTAAACAACCAAAACGAATCTGCCCCTGATTCTGGTTCAAAACCCAACATTCATCAAGAATTGGTGAATTATGCGTTAGTGCTCATCAACAATGATAGGCAGTCCAATGGAAAAGAAAACGTAACGCTAAGCAATGTTAATTCTGCGCAGATACACGCTGACAACATGCTCAACCACAGCTTCTTCAGTCATTGGGACCTTAACGGTTACAAACCATACATGCGATACACTCTTGCTGGCGGTCAAGGTTCAGTCTCAGAAAATTGCGCTTGGATGTACAGTTCTGGTTTCATTGATCCAAAAGAAGCTTTGGAGGATTTGCAATGGAATATGATGTATGATGATGCAGACTTCGATTGGGGGCATAGAAAAAATATCCTAGACTCTTTTAATAACAAAGTCAGCATTGGCGTCTCATACAACAATACTGCTATTTGTTTAGTCCAAGATTTTGAGGGCGACTATGTATCTTGGGATACCTTGACTGTTTCCAATAATGAAGTTATAATGGAGGGGACAATGATTGAACAAGAATCTTCTATACAGCAGGTCGCTATTTATTACGATAATCCAATTCCTCTAACAGTTGAGCAGTTAATGAACCCGCCATATCAAGGCGGTTATGCCCTGGGCACATTTGTGGGTATGGCTCTGCCATCAGGTTGGGAGTCAGCTGCGGGCATTACAATAACTGCTCAAGTGTGGACTCAAAATGATCAGAACTTTGAAATACGATTCAACCTTTCAGCAGCCTTGGACTCTTATGGTGAGGGAGTGTATACTTTGTTGCTTTGGACAGAAGATAATTACCTCACAACATATTCGGTCTGGTATGAAGTCTGACACTTCCACTGGTAAAAGTGAAGCCCCGTGATTTAATCAATCAGAAATTATTCGATAACTGTTGCTCTTCTGTATTTTCTCAGTTTGGTTATGTCCAGATCAGCGGAGATTATTTTGGTGTTTGTTTCGTCTTTTGCTTGGTTCAGGATTCCCCACGGAGAGATTATGGCGCTGTTTCCTCCTCTGGAGTTTGATCGGGTGTTGCCGTTTTTCAAGATGAAAACCCTGTTGTCTTCTGCTCTTTTTGTGGTGAGAGGGTGCCCCTTCACGGGTGGATGGGTTCTCGACGCTGACACAGGCAAAAAGATGACTTCAGCGCCTAAAGACGCCAATCTTCTAACTGTTCTTGGGTAGAAAACGTCAGCGCATATCAGAATTCCAGCCTTGCAGAACTCGGTTTCGAAAACCCGGAAGGTACTTCCCACATGCAACCCCGCCTTTCTTTCCCATATAGTGAGGTGCATCTTCCTGAATTTTCCCAGAATCTTTCCGTGCCTGAGAAAGAGGCAGGTGTTGTAATATTTTCCCCTGAACTTCTCGATGATTGTGCCTCCGACAATGTAGGCGTCAACTTGCTTTGAGACCCGTTTCAGACGCTGAACTGTGGGCTTGTAAATGTCATCCGCTAACTTTTCGATGTGCTTGTTGTCTTCTAGGCTGGCTGGCAACGCAAAATATTCGGGGAGACAGACGAATTTGGAGCCGGAGTCCGCCGCCCTATACAGCATCTGCTCTGCAGTCTCCAAGTTCTTCTCCGGAGATTCGCTGATTTGCATGTGAACCAAACTGACCTGCATAGGTTTCCCCTGTATCCTTTCGTCATATTGCCCTGTTGAAGTTGCTAATAAACCTTAAATTTGCGCAACAGTGCTGTAACCTACGTTCTGAGGGAGACCAAACTTGGATTCAATCGATCAAATCTGTTCACAAATTCGCAGGCTCACAGACAGGGTTGTACAAAAAAATCTGACCGACGGAATGCTCTTCTCCGGAGGATTAGACACCAGCATAGCCGCATTTGTAGCATCAAAATACACCAAACTGGAGGCATTCACCGTTGCCTTCGAAAACTCGCCGGCACTGGACCTCGAATACGCAAAGTTGATGGCAGACCTGCTGAACATGAAACACACAGTCCACTTTTTTGGCGACGAGGAGATGCACTCAGCCATCCAAGACGTAATCAAGGTTCTGAAGGTTTTCGACCCCATGGACATCAGAAACAGCGTAGCAGCCTACGTGGGCTTGAAAGCCGCAAAAGAAAACGGAATCAAAGGCATGATGACCGGCGACGGCTTGGACGAACTGCTGGGCGGCTACAGCTGGCTCTTTAAATTCAACGAACAGGAGCTGAAGGAGTACCTGTCCAACATGTGGCAGGTGATGCAGTTCACGTCGATTCCCATGGCAGAATCGCTTGGAATGGTGGCTAAGGCTCCCTTTCTTGATCCCGAGTTCAAATCTTTCGCCTACGGTGTCGACACGAAACTGATGATCAGACGTGAGCGGGGCGAAATCTGGGGAAAATGGATAATGCGCAAAGCCTACGAGGGTCTCCTGCCCGATGAGATTGTGTGGAGAAAAAAGACGCCCCTAGAGTTTGGCTCCGGAACCACCGTTTTTCCACAGGTTTTCAGCAAAAAAATCTCCGACAAATACTTCCAAGAGAAAGTGAAGAAGTATCAGGAGAAGGATCAGGTTACCATAAGGGACAAGGAGCATCTGTTCTACTACGAGATTTTCAGGTCCCACTTTGGCGTACCCTCTGAGGTTTTCAAGGATGCGGAAGGCAAGCAGTGTCCATACTGTAAGGCTAAAGGCGGCAACGTGAAAAGCAAGTTCTGCAAAGTATGTGGAGCTTATCCCATCTAGTTTCATTTTAATAGTTAGTGTTGCCAAAGAATGTCAGGGAAACCGCTTCAAACCTAGAGGCGCACATCCATGAACCGGAAGCTGAAGTTAGCCGTCTTCAACACGCAGCCGCCTCACCTTTACTTCGGAGGCGTTGAACGCCGAATAGTCGAGACCGCCAAACGATTGGCAAACGAAGTGGACACTACGGTTTACAGTGGAACAAAAAAGGGCTTCAACAAAACCGCTGTGATAGACGGAATAACCTTCGTTCCCTGCTTCTCCACCGATAAGCTTTATCCGCTGGACAACTGGGTTTTCAACCGCTCCCTCTCCGAAATGGTTGACACAATAGAAGCCGACGTTTACGAGGCGCACACTGTCAGCGGTTACGGCTTCCTGAAGGCTCTCAAGAAACGGAAAATCGGCAAACCGTTCATACAGACAGTTCACGGAGTTCTTGCGGACGAGCATATTCAATCGTCCAAAAGCGTGTCTCCGTCCCTCAGAATGAAGCTCTCTAACGTTTTCATGCGGCACCTCGCAGGAATCGAAAAGGAGGCAGCCACAGAGGCAACCCTGATAGTCACTGTCAGCCGATACTCAGCCCAAAAAATAGTTCAACTGTACGGTGTTGACGAGAAGAAAATAAGGGTAGTTCCAAACGGCGTTGACCCCCAACGGTTCAAGCCCACAGAAGATTGCGAAAAAATCAGGGATGTGATCGGCGGAAACAGCGAACATGTCATACTCTTCGTTGGAAACCTGATACCCAGAAAAGGGCTGCATTATCTGATCGAAGCAGCCAAACAGGTCATCAAAGAAAATAAGGAAACAAAGTTTGTGGTAGTTGGAGACGGTCCACTCAAAAGCCATCTGATTTCATACTCAAAAGAGCTGGGTGTCTCCGACAAGTTTGCCTTTTTAGGTTATGTCCCCGAAGAGATGCTTCACCAGTTATACAACTGCGCTGACGTTTTTGCTTCACCCTCAATTCAGGAGGGACAGGGCATCACCCTGTTGGAGGCTCAAGCCACAGCTAAGCCGGTGGTTGCCTTCAACGTCACCGCCATAAAAGAAGTCGTGAAAAACAAGGAAACCGGGCTGCTGGTTAAACCGGACAGCTACGAGCTAGCCAACGCCATCTTAACTCTTCTTTCGGACAAGCCGTTGCGGGAGAAGATGGGGCGTTCTGGTCGAGAATTTGTTAGCAAAACTTTCTCTTGGGATGTTTGTGCCCAAAAACTGTTTCAGGTCTACTCTGAAGCAGCGGAAAGCTTAGTCTAAGCCATCTTTCTTCAAAGGGTCAGTCGCTAATCACAACAGGCGAACTTCTATCCCTTCTCTTAATGACCACGTAAGCAACAACAGCAATCAACGCCACGATTACGGTGACAACTGCAGCAGCGACATACTCTGTGGGTATACCTGAAACCTGTGAATCTGTTTGTTGATTTTCAACCACATTGAAGGAGAGCTCCGCACTTTGCATGATATACGTTGCCCCTGAACACCAGATGGAAACGGTCCACTCGCCAACCACATCCGGTGTATAGCTGAAGCTGAAGGCGCCATCATTTTGGGCTGCAACTTGCATGCTGTCTGCGGTGCCGTCGGACTTCACAAAAGTCACACTTATGGGCGCATAAGCAATTGCGGGCGTAAGTTGACCACAGCCCGTGATAGTTTCACCGGTTTCAACTTCATTCTTGTCTAATTCGGCGAGAATCTGACCACACGTCACTGTTTCCTCGTCTAGGCAGTAAACATTGCCATCGTTGCTTCCAAAGTATACCCTTCCCTCATACAGGGAGGGGGCTGACCAGCTGTTAGAGCCTGTCTCGAAAAAGGAGAGCCTGTCTCCGTTTGTGGCGTTAAGAACATAAACGAAGCGCCTGTCTGTGGTGACATAAATTTTTCCATCAGCGTAGGTCGGTGAGGTGTATAGCTCGGTTCCTATCCAGCTCTTCCAAGCCACTTCCCCAGAATCAGCGTCAAGGGCTGTTATGAAGAACATGTCAACAACGTAGAGTTCGCCATCATGATACGCCGTAGAGGCAACTAGATAGCCTCCTATGCCTTCTGTGCCCTCAGTGGTAAAGTATGTCCACTCAATATCACCCGTCTCCGCATTTACTCCATAGTAGTTATGCTTGTTCGCTGCCACAAAGACCATTCCATCTGCGACTGTTGGGGACACATGCAGGTCAACGCCTCTATCCGCCACCATCACATACGGAATATCGCATCTCCAAATCAGCAAACCTTCGGCAGCATCTATCTTGTAGAGTGCACCGCTGTTGGGCTCCTGCGAAGTGATATAAACTGCGCCATCTGACACAGCTGGAGAAGAAGTGATGTACCCCTCCGTTTTGTAGGTCCAAACGATGTCTCCAGAGTCGGCGTCAAGACAGTATAGATTGGTGTCCAGCGACCCAACATACACCCTGTCCCCCACCACTAGGGGAGAAGAACGTACTCCCGTTACCGCCTTGAAGCTGGCTTCGATGTAGCCTCCAGCCTCTGTCCTCCATATGCGTGTGCCGTTCTTTGCATCTAGACAATAAACATACCCGTCATCGGGTCCAACGTACACCTTTCCGTCAGCTACAGCCACTGACGATTTAATTCGAGCCTCAGTCATGAAACTCCATAAGCATCTGCCATCTCTTGCGTCTATGCAGTAAACGTTTTTGTCCTGCGAACCCACATAAACCCGCCCCTCTGCAATGATTGGTGTGGAGGCAACCCCTCCGCCTGTTCCAAACTTCCACCTGAGATTCAGTTCCGCGGGTCCTGACTTTCCAGCGCCCCTGTTCTCCGAATCGCTACGCCACGTAGACCATGAATCGCTGCCGATAGCCCAAACCTCGTCGAGAGTTATGTAGCTGTCCATCTTCATCTCTTCAATGTATCCGGGGATAATGTACAAATTACCGTAGGCAACGGCAATCGAATCTCTTGGACAATGAGTCTCTATAGGCAACTCCCACACAAGCTCCCCAGTGAAAGCGTCTAGACACACAAACTCGGATTCGCTATACTCCAAAGTGTAAGGATGATACGATGCCCTTTGACCCGTTGTGGCGTAGACCTTCCCATCCGCAACCACAGGCCACCCTGGCCAAAACAGGTAACCTGGGCCTTCATACTTCCACACCAGTTGCCCACTGTTCACATCCAAAGCGTAAAGATGCCCATCCTTGTTAAGCTCGTAGACCAAGCCGTATGCTGCAGCACAGCCGCTGACCCAGTATCCAAGCTGGGTTCCCGGGTTGTATCTCCACAATATTTTGCCGGTTTCAGCATCGAAACAGTAGAACGTGTTGTCGTGTTCGCTTGCCTTGAGTAACTTGCCATCATAGTAGGAGCCAGAGAAGCTCATTGCCCCTGTTGTCCCCGTATCCCAGAGAACGTCGCCTGTAGTGGCGTTAAGAGCCATCTGGTGAGTCTCAAATGAGCCGGGGAAAACTCTTCCGTCGCCATATTGTATGCCCGTTCCTGCTGATGTGCTGCCGGACACGTAGGTTTCCCATTCCAGTATAGGTGGCTCTGCGGGATCAGAGAAGTTCCAACCTTGAACCACCGAGTCGCCTTGAACATAGAACATTTCTTCTTCTGGACTGTAAACACTCTCTGCCCAATAGGATACCTTAGCAGAAAAACCGTCGCTGGTCCACAAAATTTCTCCAGTTTCTGTTTCAAGACAGTATTCTGCCACAACAAGGCGGGTTTCATCGATTTTGAATACTGCTGGCCACCGCATATTGCCGGGAAGGGAAGTGTTCCAGATGACGGCTCCTGTGTCCTTGTCTAGGGCGATGACATTCGTTGCTGTTGTAACCAGGACTTTGCCATTGAAGGCTGTGACGTAACTTTGTATGCCCTCTATGGTTGTTTTCCATAGTATCTCTGATGATTCCGGGGCTGGTCCCTCTGAGAAACGTGTGAAACCTGGGTCGCCGTGAATCTGTGGCCACTCATACTGAAGCAAATCATCTTCGTCAACGATGCCGCTCACAGAATTGGAGAACACCATAAAAGACGACAAAATCAGTAACGAAACCAGTGCGGATGCAGCTATCAGATGGGTGTGCTTTGGTTTTTTCATTTTTTTCACTTTAAGGAGTTAGTTTGTGTTAGGGCAAAACCGCGATTTCTTCTATGCGTCATAGGCGACTTTACTCCCATGTGGTTTTACCATACACGGTTTTACTGTATATCCTGAATTAAATGTTTCTAAAACAATCTTTGCATGTACATAAATTCATCCAAGTGGGAAAAAGCGTCCATTACCAGTTTTTTGTTCGAAGTATTTTCAGTTTACACCTCTAGACGCTGCCTCTTTTAGGTCTGTATGCGCCTGTTTTTTTGCCTAAAATCCAAGAATTTGTTACAGAACTTACTTCGATAACCCTTATTAACGGAAAAGTTAAATATAATCCCTCGGCTTCCTACGTAATCCCGGATGGTTAACCTATGGTACGAACCATGAGCGAGAGGCCCCTCTTATACATGATGACTTGGAGATGTACGAGAGCCTGCAACTATAACTGTTTGCACTGCAGTTTCGGTTCCAGCCCTGCCGCCGTTAACGAGATCGACACCAAAGGTGGAATGCGCATCGTTGACGAACTTTATGGAATGGGGGCAAAGTGGTTTGGGCTGAGCGGTGGGGAACCTCTCATACGGAAGGATATTTTTAAGATCATTGAGCATGCGAAGAGCCTTGGCATGAACGTGAGCCTCATAACAAACGGCTATTACGTTAAGGGGCACATTCTCGAAAAATTGATCCGAAACGAGGTTATGACCGCGGTAAGTCTTGATGGAAAAGAGGAATCGCACGATTTTATACGCGGCAAAGGCGCCTATGCAACAGCTCTTCTGGCTATGGAGAAGCTGTCTGAGGGCGGAATTTTTGATTGTATTGTAACTACCCTGAATAGGCGTAACTGCTCGGAAGTGGATCATATCGCCGAGCTGGGTCACAAGTTTAACGCTACTCGCGTGGTTTATCACAACTATATTCCTGTTGGCAGAGCTGAGGAGCATCTGGAGTTGGCTCCCACCCCGCAGCAGTATGAAGCGGTTTTGAACAGAATTTACGATTTGATGCAGGAATATCAGGGTAAAGTTGGCGTTAACGTGTACAGTCCCTTCTTCGCCCGCATCGCAAAACAGCGGGGCATGCCCGACTTTGATTACTGGTTCAACAACGTGTTTCTTGGGCAGTGCTTCATCGGCGGCAGGTACATGGGGCTTCTAGAAAACGGTGACATCCGACCCTGCGGCTTCAACGAAGGCTACCGCATGGGCAACATCAAAGACAAGTCGATGAAAGAGATCTGGACTGAGATGCAAACATCAGAGTTCACTCGCAAGCTCAGAGACCGACGTAACCTGAAGGGCAAATGTGGCGTCTGCGAGTACCGCGAAATCTGTGGCGGATGCCGAACCAGAGCAGAAATCTATACCGGCGACCTCTTCCAGTCTGACCCAGCGTGTGCCTATGTGCCTAAAATTTTGCGTGAAAAATGATGCATGTAGCGCCCAATGCTGGCTTTATCTTTTTGTTGCGTAAACGATGATTCTGCCATTGTTGTAGATTTTGTCTAGGGCTGGAGATACTTCGATGTTCGATAAAACTTGCTGGGTGTCAACGGCTACAAATTTGATGTTGTTTACTTCAATGTAGGTGCGGAAGTCTATTGCTTTCACTGGCAAACTTGTTTGTGAATCGAATTGTTGCTTCAAATCTGAGATTGTCCACTGTTCCATCTCTTCAGGCTCGAAGGCGTAAGCAAGTATTGAGTAGGAGACTTCTCGGTTTTCTCCTTCGCCTAACTCGCCCAAGTCATATTTGAGTCTCAGGGCGTTTATGAATCGGTTGTTTAAGGCGCCGACGCTGAGAAATGCGGTGGGTTCGTCAAATTCGAAAGCGGTTAGTATGCCGTTTTGTGTATCCCGTATTGCCACAAGTTTTTCGGGTAATGTGCCTGAGACTTCTGTTAATGCCCATTCGGTTGCGTTTGTGTGAGTGGGGTTGTTCCATGGGTTCTGCCATTCAAGACGTTGAGGGATGAGCGCCTCCTTGAAATCTAGGGAAATCTCGAAATTGTTGGTGAGTGTTATTTTGATATATTCTAAGTTTTGGTGTGCCTCGACGTTCCATTCGGTGTTGATTACGGAGCTGCTGCTTGAAACTGTAACTATTTTCTTTAACGTGAAGTGTTCGTGGACGTACTCTGAAACCAGTTGCGCTTTGTCTGTGGAGTTCTGTGTCCAGTAAATGTTTTCATCAGTTTCGGAGAGGGGAACAGTCACCCATTCGCCGAGAGGATTAATGTAGGTGACTTCAACTTGGCTGTTGGGGATAGTTAGAGCCTTAGTCCAGATGTTGAAACGTGAAACGTATATTGCCTGACCGGCGCTTGGGCTTACCGGGTCAAACTCTCTGGTGAGGGTGACAGAGTTCTCTATTTCATAGAAGCTGTATAATACTGACTCGGCAACCGCGCTTCTTTGGTAAAGGGGGTCTGTTTCTTGTATTGTTTGGTGATCAGAAAAGATGTAAAACCATGATCCCGGGCTTCTTGTGGTAATCACTGTGCCGTCCGGAACTGAATGCTGCTTTACCCACATGCCGGCGTTGTAGCTGGGGATTGATGCTCTCTCGTAAAACTGTGGGTAAGTTTCGATTATTGGAAGAAAGGCAAGGGCTTGGATGAAAAATAGGGAGAATGTTAGTGCTATAGTAAAAATCTTGGCAGCAGCCCGTATGTAACTTTTTTTTGCGATTTTCGGAATCAGTTTCGACTCTATGTATGCGACTGATTTTGCGATGCTGTAAACCGTCACGCCGGCAAGAATGGCTATTGGTGTGGCAAGAAAGTAGATGAATCGGTGGTATGGCAAGTAAATTTCGAAGATGTATAGCTGAGCCAAAAGGAAGGGAACGGCTAGCCAAAAAATAATCAGTATCGAGGATTTCAAGGCTTTTTTCTTCTTAACCAAAATGAAGGTCAAGGGGATGCCTGCTAAAGCCAAGAAAAGGGTTGCTCCAAGGTTTTTGATTAGAGAATCAAGTGTAACTGCGGAGATGTTGTAAACATTCTCTTTCATCGCAAAGAATACGTGTTCTATAACAATGTCAGCATATTCGATTAGCATCCTTGCGTACCATGCCATCAGAGCTAAGCCGCCACCCACTATTACGGCGAAAAAAACTATGAGTTTTCTTTTTGATCCGATGGTGCTGACTAAGAAGGCGGGGATAAACATCAGAACGAAGAGGAAGGTGGCAAGCTGATGGGATAATACGATTGTGAAGGTTCCCAGAAACAGGAGGAAGGTTTTGATTGAGATTCGGAAGTCCTTGTTCAGTATGTAAAAAATGAAGGCTATGTATGCTAAACCCAGAAAGTTTGCGTAGCCTCCCCAAAAAATCATCTCAAAAAGTGGAATCGACAGAATCGTGAAGACGGCTGAAGCAACGGCGACATTTGTCCCAAAAAGTTTTCGGCTCAGCAAATAGGTGGACAACAGGATTAGCACGTTGAGGGTTGCAATCAACAGTTTTAGAAGAAAAGCTGCGACCATAACATCAAGGGTTCCTGCAAAAATTTGGAGCATCGCCACGATGACATGGAAGAAGGGTGGATACCATGCGACTTCGCTGTAGCTGACTCTCTCGTCTGTCACTATCTGTTTTGCTTTTGCCAAGTGAACCGCAGGGTCGTTTCCGGGAAGAACTCCACTTGTGGACATCTGGTGAACTGTAACAACGAAGAGGGTGGAGGCGGCGATTAGGACGAAAACCAGTTCAATAGTGGACAGCCTTAGCTTTTGCACCGATTATCCTCCAAAGCAGCAGGATGTGATGAATACTAGTGAGTTCAGCATATAAAAACATCCAGTTTTCATGTGGACTATTTCTGTTAACCATCAACTAAACAATGTTCTAGTACAAACTTCTACTTACATCGTAATATATTCGTATTCGCAAATACATCAGTTTTACCAGCATTTTTGCGCAAGAAACTTCCCTTTTAACATACGTCATCTCTTGTCTCTTAAGGTTAAAGTCATGAAGCAGCTGTTCTGTGATTGCTGCGGCGATGCAGTCAAAGCCGTATATCCATGCAAATTCGTTTTTCATGACGGCTTAACCTGCGATTTTAATGTCTGCTTAACCTGCATGGAGACTGGAACTCTGGAAATAAACCTCAAACGGAAGAGGCTAGTTTCTCAAATCCTTCTCCGACTGTCAAAGAAACGGTGACCTTTCATAGAAGAAGGGCACAAGCAGAAACGTTCTGAAACCCGAACGCTCTGTTCTAATCCATGGAACTAAATTCACCTCCATCAATAAATGAGTGTGTGAGCGGGGTTGGAAGGGTGCTGCATACAGTAAAACACGTGACTGTTGACGAGTTAAACGAACTGCTGGAAACTATCGCGCGCGTAAACTTAAAATCCTGTGGTTCCTAGAAGCGGTTCCATGTTTTCGTTTCACTTTGTCACCTGAAAAACTGCGACGTTTCCGCCTTTAAACACCATCCGAAACTTTGAGTCTTCCGAGAATTTCAGATAGACATCCTGATCTCTGCATACCACATATGAGACGTCATATTCCTCCATCATTTCAATGTAATTCCATGTGATTAGCGGCTCAGAGCTTACAGTTTCTAGGGGAGAACTGGCAAGCTCAGAATATACCATTTTAACTTCATATGGGTAGCTCAGGTCTTCCACGTCAACAACGCCGACTAGCATTTTGGCGTGTACGCTGCTGTTCTGTGAGCTGTACATGATTTCAACGCAGTTTGTGGTATTCTGTTTTAGTTCAATTAGCGGATCGGCTTCTGTGAAGATCACCTGCCCAGCTGCCTCATAGAACGAATTGTATGCTCCAATCATCATCGGTGTTGTTGCATCATCTATTGTTATGTTCCTGTCTGCTGTTGTGTGAAGCGTAAATTTGGCATCGAAAGCGTTGATTTGCGCATTTTTTGTTTCTATCTCATATGATAATTCAGCGAATCTCACTCCCTGCTGAACTGTCAGTGTTTTCTTAACCGTGAACAAGTCGTTTTCAAACGTCATTGTTAGGACTGCCGAGTTTTCGGCTTTCAGCAGTGTAGGAGTTTCAGTTATTTTCATGTCTGACAGAGTTGTGTTTTCTTGGTTATACTCGAGTGTGGTTTCGCTGTTCTGAAAATAAAGCAGCGCGTAAGGTTCTCCACTCCACGTTTCTATGCTGAACTCAGGGTTGTGACGCGCCAGGTATGGTCCATCCTCTCTAACTTGGATTAAGCCGTTGTCGATGTAGTAGTCGGTGTCAAGGAGAAGCTGCGCTGATTTGGCAACCTCCACCTCATGAGAGTATATCAGGAACTCCAAACTGGCTGCGCTGAGGGTGGTTCTTTTGCCGATTCCAGAGAGCCACCATCCGTAAAGGTGATCGGCGACGAAAATAGAATTTTCTGGGGTTCTGTCTTTTATCCACTCCAGCGCCGTGGCTTCAGGTCTCTGTATTGTCGTGTAAAAGTTGGCTCGTTTAATGCCCTCGTGTGGAAAGATAGACCACAGCGAAGCGATAATGAAGCTGAAGAGGAATACGGTAGAAGCTATTACAGGAAGTACTTTTTTGATTCTGTTCCATTTGATTCTCGAGTATCTGTTGATGGCAATTGATGTGTAGAAGAAAAGGTAGAACAGCCCACCTGATATTATTATGATTCCGGGGAAGTCGATGAAGTACATGAATCTTGAGTAGTCCGTGAATATGCCGAAAACGTAGGCTTGAGTCATAACTATGGGCACAATAAACCATGCCACCAGCAGCAGACTTCCACTGTCGACGCATCTTTTTCTGGATGCTTTGAACATTAAAACTGCTGGGATGAGAGCAACAAACAGAGTCAAGATTATGGGTTCAACGGAGCGGTTTGCAAGCATCAAGTTTCTGTTATCCAGTCCTCCCGTGAGGGCTCCCTCCGCTGAAGCGCCCATATAGAAGCTGACGACCCTCAGTATCCACGGCGACACCGCTAAGATTCCGAGTGCTACCGAAACAGCGAAGAAACGCAGGGGGCTTAGGATTTTCATCTCCCCGAGCCTCCGAAGTTTCCCTATCAACAGCAAAACAAAGTATAGTATCAGGATTGGAAAAAAGATGACTAGGGTGAATGTGTGGGTTAGGATGAGGCTGCCAACGAGCAGCGTTCCCATCAGTAGGTGAAAGTGGCTTGGCTGGTCGATGTCCCTGAGGAACAAGTAGAAGATTACTGCAATCAGGGCAAGGGATACGATGTTGGTGTAGCCACCCCAGCTTATCATCTCAATGCTTAACGCTGAAACCGCTGCAAAAAAGGCTGCTATCAAACCTGCGCTAGGGCTTCTCCAGACCCTTCTGGATATCAGATAGGCGGGGAAAACTATGAACGCGCTGAAAAAGGCGGCGGTGATTAATTGTGCAAAGAGCAGCGGCATTCCAGTTAACAGAATGAGGAGGGATACGAAGAAGTGGAAGCCGGGGGGAGTGGCAAGAGATTCTCCTCCCATGTGATACGGGTTCCAGCTGGGCAGTTCTCCCTGATCTAACATCAGGTTTATGATGCTGCCGTGCAAACCAATGTCTGAGCTTGGCGGATACTCATTATGGAAGAGGAGGGCTGCTCTAAACAGGAATGCAAAGCTGAATATTGCTAAGAGCAGCACTGTTCTCTTATGTCTCGTCGCAACCACCATCTAAACAGATATGACTAACCTTTCAGTTGAACAAAATTTATTGCTTTCCCAAAAACGCAACCATTTCCCAGAGCATATTAGGAGACTAATAACAGAAGATTGTTGAAAACACCCACCTCTTTGTTCGGTTTTCTTTTTGGGGTTCCATTTTGGGTCAATAGGATTTTCCATAATTCTGATATTTAAACAAGTGTGCTTAAAGTTACATTTTAGGTTAAATTTTATCCTCAAACTGTCGTCTCTTCTTTATGAAAAGAAAGAGGGTGTAAATATGGCAATACATAAAAACACTATTCCAAGTCAAACAAAATGTTCTGGAAATCAGAGAATTTATTAACCATTTTAGTGATTTAACGCGAAAGAAATTTTTTAATAGGAAAGAGGGTGGTCTTGACGAAATTTGATGAGGCACATTGTCACAAATGGGCTCTTCTGCTGAAGGATAGAAAAAGGAAAATCGACAAAGCCATAGAAGCAATAGCTGCCGGAGATTTTGAAACAGCAAAAAGTTTGGTTGACGAGGTTTTCCACGGTTCGTCTGGCAGAAACAGTGACGCAGGCATGGAAGGCTCGTTGTTGTATCACATGGCTATGATAAGCAAAATGGCTGCTGAATCTAGGGTGGTTCTTGAAGAACTGAAAGTTGAAGCTCCTTCTGTAGATAGGATATTGTGGCGTTTTTACAGTGATTTCGTTTCTGATGTTAAGGAGCTTTTGGGTAGCATTGTACCTTTAAAAGAGAATTTGGTAAGGGCAGTGAAGAAGCCAGCTCTTGGAGTCGAAGAAAAGATTCGTCTCTTCAGGAGGCTGAGTGAAGAAACCAGAAAAGTCGAGGAGATGCTGGATAGAAAGGATTCGCAAGCTGGAGACTGCCTCCAAAGCGTGTTTCTTGAGTGGACTGAATATATTATCGAGATGCGTTTGCGTCAGGAATACGAGACGATGAAGGGTTTCCTGATTGTGCAAAGATTAGCTGAGGAATTGGGTGTAGAACGGCTTGAGCAAACTATGGCACAAGTGCAGAAGAAGTTCGGTGATGAAACAGTTACATCCGCCTTCAACGTTAGCTTAAAGGTGGGAATACCAAAAGCAAAATTGCAGAAATTGATGCTCAGCGACCATTTCATTGAGCATAAAATGGACATGAAAAAGTTAGGAGGCTTCATGCGATTCCTGAATTGCCCAATCTATGGAAGCCACAAATACGTGGAAACGGAACTGGGCACAGAAATTGAAACATCCCAGCTTTTCTGTAAAAGCTTCTGCAAGGCGCACGCCCAAGCCATGTTCGAAAAGTTCATTCCCTTCCCCGTAGCTGTTTCCCAGCCGCTGAGGATGGCAACTGACGGAAAATGCGAGTTCCGTATCAGGATTGCCCCCACTTCTGCTACGCCAACTGCTGAAAAGTATGTTCCCTTGGTTGTGTCCTGGAACGTGACATTAAAGTGTAATCTGAAATGCTCACACTGCTACATCAACGCTAAAGATACAAAGCTGCCGGACGAGCTGAGCACTGACGCGGCGAAGATGCTCATACACCAGATTACCGAGGTTAGCAGACCTCTACTGATACTGAGCGGCGGCGAACCTCTGCTGAGAGAGGACATCTACGAAATCATCCGATACGGTGCAGACCGCGGTTTAAGGATGGGTATGGGAAGCAACGGGATGCTCATCGACGACGAGGTTACAAGAAGACTTGAAGATGCTGGAATGGGGACAGTGGCAATCAGCCTGGACTCGAGCATACCTGAGCGGCATGACGAGTTCCGCGGCGTTAAGGGCTGCTGGGAACATGCTGTGAACGCTATCAAAGCCCTTAAGAAGAGCAGAATACAGGTTCAGGTTAACAGCACAGTGACGCAGCAGAACTACGATGAAGTGGATGATATAATGTCGCTGGCGGAAGACTTGGGTGTAGAAAATTTTCACCTGTTTTTCTTAGTCCCTACAGGAAGAGGAACCGACATCGAAGATATAACTCCGACAATGTATGAAGACATGATTAAGAGCACGCTCGCCAAAACCACAAAGTATAGGCTGAATGTGAAGCCTTCATGTGCCCCACAGTTTATGCGGGTTGCCAAGGAACAGGGGGTTGACATGTCGCGTTGGGTTCGAGGCTGCATGGCTGGCCTTTACTATTGTCGTATTTATCCTTCAGGGGAGGTTACTCCTTGTCCATATATGCCGCTCAATCTGGGGAACATACGCGAAAGATCCTTTAAGGACATTTGGTTCAATTCAGAGGTTTTCAAGGCTCTGCGTGACTTTGACCAGCTGAAAGGAAAATGTGGAGAATGCGAATATCGTGATGTGTGCGGAGGATGTCGTGCTAGAGCCTATGGTGTGACTACTGATCTTATGGACTTTTGTGGAGCTCTGCATGAGCCAACAGAATCGCGGGGCGATTATCTGGCAGAAGATCCATGGTGCGTTTACCAGCCGAGGGCTTCGTCCAGAAAGGAAAAACATTAGTAACAACAGCAAAATCTTTTCTATATCCCTTCAGTAAGACCGTGTTGTTGGAAAAAAGGAGACAAAAATGAATGGTGAAAAGGTTTTGATGGGAAAAAGAAAGAAGCTTGCTTTGGTTGCACATGACAACACGAAGGAAGATTTGCTGGAGTGGGTGAAGTTCAATAAGTATGCGCGCACAACAAGAACCATCTAAACTGCTTTTCATCAAAGAAAACGATGAGAAAGATAACTGTTCCAGATTATCACCGTCAAATACCCAGCTATAGCTCCATTTAGAATCGCCCCTACAATTATGACAAAATACATTATGGGTATCATTGGAAGTACATTTACCAATGTAGTTAAGTACATTGATATTACACCAGTAATTCCAGTAGCAACAGTGAGAAGTAAAATCAATCTTTTTGATTTAACATATTTTCCCTCATTAACTTTGAAGAGATGAAAAAAGCCGTCAATTAGCAAGCCATAAAACAAGGAGAATATTAAACTGAACGGAAAAAAACTCGTTCTTAAAACACTCAATAGAAGACCCGTTATACAGGACGCATATGTTGCTCCACCTTTAGCAACGAGCAATGAGGCTAATGAAAAAGATAGTGATTGAATACCTATAACCATTTTATCAATAGGAGATGGCAAGAAACCACTTGAAACAAAAGCTAATGTTCCAAGTAAAGTAATAACTGCGACCTTTTTACTATTGAATATGCTTATCAATCTCCTCTGAATTTATGGACGTTCAACATATTTTTATTATTTTTCTTTCTCACCAGAAAACAGTTACATCAGATATTCTCTTGTACAATCAAAAATAAAAGTTGTGACTAGTTTACTCTAAGGGATATTCACTGTCCTAGATGCGGAAAGATAATAACTCAAAATCCAACTTGTAGTTGGATGTTGTTGAAAACTAGCTTTTTTCTGGAAAACCAAGCAAGACAATATTGTGTTCTTTAGTGGCTGTTTCGAAGAGTGAACGTCACACTTTAATAAGCGAAAATATATCTCTGATTCGCCTATTCTATGATTCCGTTAGGACGTGACAACGCTGTATGACGTGATAATTGTTGGTTCTGGACCCGCTGGCTTGACAGCCGCCATTTACACCAGCAGGGCTGGGCTGAAGACTGTTGTTGCCGCCGGAATGTTGTGGGGCGGTCAGCTTATGCTCACACAGGAAGTGGAGAATTTTCCGGGATTCGAAAACGGAATCCTTGGACCCAAACTTATGGAGGAGATGCGAAAGCAGGCTGAACGCTTCGGCGCAGAGTTGATCTTCGAAAACGCCACCTCTGCAGACCTCAAATCCAAACCCTTCAAGATAACAGTAGGAAACAAAATCTACGAGGGCAAATCAGTTATCATAGCCACTGGGGCTTCGGCTATGTGGTTGGGTTTGGAGAGCGAAGAGCGGCTGAGGGGCAGAGGCGTTTCGGTCTGCGCCACGTGCGATGCGCCCTTTTTCAGAGACAAGAAAGTTGTGGTTGTTGGGGGAGGGGACACAGCCATGGAAGAGGCTTTTGTGCTCTCCAAAGTTGTGAGCGAAGTCAAGGTTATCCACAGAAGGGACAAGCTGAGGGCTTGCAGGTTCCTTCAGGAAAAGGCTTTCGCGAACCCGAAGATAACGTTTGTCTGGAACAGCACAGTTCAGGATGTTCTGGGCAAGGACAGAGTGGAAGGGGTTAGACTCAGAAATGTTGCTTCCGGCGAAGAATCTGTTCTCTCCTGTGACGCCGTTTTCTTGGCTATCGGTCACAAACCCAACACAGACATCTTCAAAGGCCAAATAGAACTGGATCAAACAGGCTACGTGGTAGCCAAGGAAGATACACGAACTAACATAGAGGGAGTGTTTGTTGCAGGCGATGTTGCAGACAACCGTTACCGCCAAGCTGTCGCCGCTGCTGGTTCTGGATGCAAAGCCGCGCTGGACGCAGAAAAATATATGATAGGAACCTAAGAAGCGGTTCTCTGCATTCTGTCTCAGCGGAGCTAAAAACTGGAGAACCCGAAGGGTCACATTCAACAAAGCTTTTACACAGGGTAAACCCATAAACTGATTGTTGCTTTCTCTGTAGACTACGGCAGCGGAGAAAAGGAAGAGTCAGCCATGAGCGTGAAATCTTACTCCAAAAAGTTGGGAATCGTCGGCAAACCAAACACAGGCAAATCCACATTTTTCTCGGCTGCAACCCTAATTCCCGTGGACATCGGAAACTACCCCTTCACCACCATCAAACCCAACCGAGGCATAGGATACCTGCGGACCCCCTGCGTCCACACAGAATTCAATGTTGAAGACAACCCAAAAAACTCCCTGTGCCTAGACGGAATCAGATTGGTTCCAGTCGAGCTGATTGACGCGGCTGGACTGGTTCCCGGCGCTTGGAAGGGACGCGGACTAGGAAACCAGTTCTTAGACGAAATCAGAAAAGCAGACGCCCTACTCCACGTAGTCGACGCCTCAGGCTCAACAGACTGCGAAGGAAGAATCTGCAAAAAAGGGTCACATGACCCCCTAGAGGACGTTAAGTTTCTTGAGACCGAAATAACCATGTGGATGAACCAGATACTGAAAAAGGACTGGTCTAAAATGGCTAGAACCGCCGAGTCAGGCAAAGAAGACTTGATTTCGCTTCTTGAATCCCAGTTGAGTGGACTGGCTATCAACCGATACCACATAGTTGAAAGCTTAAGAAAAACCAACCTCAATATGGATAAACCGGAACACTGGAGCGACAGCGACATCATAAATTTTTTGGACATTCTGAGAAGCGTCTCCAAGCCAACGCTGATTGCAGCCAACAAAATCGATCTTCCAACAGCAGAAGAAAATGTTAAGCGCCTAAAAGAACGCGGCTACAATGTGGTGCCCTGTAGTGCAGAAGCAGAGCTGGCACTCAGAAGAGCAGGAGAAAAAGGTTTAATCGACTACAAGCCCGGAGACTGCAGGCTGAAAATAACAAAATCTGACAAACTTAACGAAGCCCAAAAAAGAGCACTGAACGCTATTCAGGAGCAGATTCTGTATAAATTCGGGTCCACCGGCGTCCAAGAAGCCATAAACACCGCATTCTTTGAACTCCTGCAGATGGTTGCCGTCTACCCCGTAGAAGACAGTGAACACCTCAGCGACCACAAGGGTAGAGTGCTCCCCGACGTCTACCTCGTACCCTACGGCACTACTGCGCGTCAACTCGCCTACATCATCCACACCGAACTGGGAGACAGCTTTATCCACGCAATCGACGTTCGTGGGAAAAACAGAATCGGGGAAGACTATGTGCTGAAGAACAGAGACGTGATTTCTATAGTCAGCGCCAAGAAAAGAGGATAAAACTTTTACTTGCCGAAACGGCGCTTTCGCCTCTGGTACGTTCTAACCGCACGCAGAAGATCTATAAGTCTGAAGTCTGGCCAGTTTACGTCCACAAAACACAGCTCGCTGTAGGCGGATTGCCACGACAGGAAACCGCTGAGTCTCTCTTCTCCCGAGGTTCGGATGATGAGGTCAGCGTCCTGCCTTGGCATGTGAGCTGTGTACAGATATTTCTCAAAGAGCTTCTCGTTTATTTTCTCGGGGTTCAGTTCTCCGTTTTTCACTTTGTTAGCTATCTTTTTTGTTGCGTCAACGATTTCTGCTCTTCCGCCGTAAGCTATAGCCACATTCAAGAATCGGTCATTATACATTTTTGTTGTTTCTTCTACGCGCTGGATAATCTCTTGAGTTGAATTAGGTAAGAGATCTAGCCGCCCTATGGCTTTGACTCTGATTTTGTTTTCGTGAATCCTCTTATTCTCAAGAATCGAATGCAGCTTTTCCTCAATCAACTTCATAATCTCATCCACTTCTTTCTTGGGACGGCGAAAGTTTTCAGTTGAAAAAGCATATAGGGTAATGAATTTTACACCCAGTTCTATGCACCAATCCATCAGGTCATCAATCTTGTCGGCGCCGCGCCGATGCCCGATCCAGGGGATCAAAGCTTTGTGGGCAGCCCATCTTCTGTTTCCGTCGAGGATGATGGCTACATGCTCCGGTTTTTTTCCCTCTCTAACTTGGAACCACAGCCACTTCTCATATAACTTGTAGATTCCCAGAAGAGAGAGCAAACCTTCAAGCATAATTTTTACCACAGAGACTTAACTGATTTCGGTAATACACTTTTGCCAACTTATTTAGTTTTTTAATCTCATCAAATGGATGCTGGAAGTATAGACAGGATTTTCAGGTAATAAACTTCCAATTTTCCGCAACTTTTTGTATTTGCACAGAACATAAACAGAGACGCTTTAAGGCACCCAGCTTATCTGCCTGTCAGCTTTCCTCAAAGTCTTCCATCTCCTTCTCTGTCTCTTTGAAGTAGCATCTGTATCTTCTACGCAAAAATAACTGAGCTAAGACTGTGAACACGATCACTGATATCCCCCCAACGATGGCGAAAAGCAAGTAGTTGTAATCGAGTGTCGGATCGATGAGTATCTCTGAAGCCTGAACAAACATAACTGAAGACGCGGCGACCCCAACTACTATGACAACGGTACGCCACAACCGTAGGTCCCGCTCAAAAAACCAGCGAACCGCCCTACCTGACAATATAACGCACATCCCGATAGCGATGAGGTATGTTGCCCCAGAAAGGAACTCTCCGATAAGTCTCGGAATATGCGAAAAGGCGTCAGTCACTGTGGCAGCAACGTTTGCCACTGCAGTTCCTCCCAGATAGCCTCCCACAAGAAGCAGCAATATTCCTGCAAGCGCTGAAAAGCTTGCTATCTGCACAGTGAATGGGGGAGGAGAGTAGTCTCTTATCCATTTGATAAAGTTATGAAATGTTTTGTCGACCCTGAACCCTCGTAGAACAAGGAAAGCACCAATGATTACGCCGAGGGCTGGTATGGCGTACGTTAATCCGCCAGGGATAAATGCTAGGACACCTAAAACTATTAAGAGGATTCCCGGGAGACCTAGGAGCATTCGGGAGTAGCGGGGGTTCTCTACAAGAACTTTCATGTATCGTGTAAAGAGGGCTGCTGTTTCTTCGATGGATTTGCTGTGCTGTATCACGATTCTTCGGACAGAAGTAACCGGCACTCTTGATTCAATAAGCGGCAACACCATCTCGTCTGTGTATCCGTCGGTAACGAGGATAACATCTGTTGCCGGGAACTTTTTTAGAACCTCAGTTAGTTCGGATACCAGTTGCCTGTCAGCCTCCACTCCCTCCAAATCGGAGCCTGCTATGGTTGCAACCTCATGCTCTTCTTTTCCCTTGGCGCTCTTCTTCAGGTTGTCGTAGATGCGGACAGCCTCAAACATGGCATTGGCGTCAGCTTCCTCAGGGTCTCGGAGAGCTAGACTCGCAGCAGCATTCACGTTCTCTTTTCTTCCAAGAACAGGTGTGCTTATTCCCGCCTTCATGCCGAGATCGTCATCCCTGTCGACGCATAAAACAAGAATGCGCTCCGCCTTAGCTGCTGTCGGCATTTTTGCTCTCCTACCTTATTCTTTTATTCGGAGGCACACTTTAATCTTGTCTTTCTTTTTTCTATTCAAGATTCCGTGAAAAAGTTTTGCCTATGAATGTGCCAAAATTATAGTATCCCTTTCTCAGCCAGAATCTGAAATTCTTCCCACAACAGCTTCTCGCCGCGCTTCAGCTTCGCTAATGCCCTCTTCTCCAGCTCTTTCTGGATTTCACTCTGGCGTTCAGCCTGCTTTTTATCCGCTTTTTCCTTCAAGTCTCGTTCGATGGTTCTGATTTTTTCTGCAAGTTCGGCGCATTTTTGGTGTAGTTTCTGGGCTTGCTGCTTTGTTTCCACATGTTTTTGGTGGACATCGTCAGCTTCAACTTGGAGTTTGCGGGCTTTGTCTAAGGCTTCAAGCATCTGTTCATGGAATTTTTGGCTTTGTTCAGCCAGTTCAGAAAGTTTTCCGTGAAGGGTTTCTGCTTCAGCTCTAAAGCTTCTCTCTTCTGTTCGCAGCTCAACGAGTTTTTGCTTCAGTTTTTTTATTTGCTTCTGAACTACGAGTTGAGCTTCCAGCTGTCTCACCCTGTTAACCAAGTCCTGTTCTTCCTTCACTGGGAGGGATGTTGTTTGAATCTTCCAGTCGATATTCTCGATCTCCCTCTCTACCTGCCGCAGGTTTCCTTCCGGTTTCTCTTCATTCAACGCCCTGATTTTCTCTTGCAATTCCAAAATCTGTTCGCGCTTCTCTCCGCGTTTAGCCTTAACCTGATCGCGCAGGTTTTTCAGTTCCTGAACATTCTCGTTTAAGTCGTCTCTTTTTTCTTTGATGCTGCTTGCTTCTTTTCGCAGATTTCTGATTTTTTCGTGGATGGCGTTTCTCTTTTCAGCCCGCTTTTTTGCTTCACTGTTCAGTTTGTTTCGTTCTTCCTTAAGCGGGGTTAACTCTTGGTTCAGTTTTTCGATTTCGTGTTCAGGGGAATCAGATATTTTCTTTCACTTCCTATGCTGGTTTTGGCTTCTGCGCTGAGCTTGTGAATTAACTTCGCATCTTTTGGCGAGATGGAAAAAGATTGTGTGGTTATGGTGGTTAAGGGTTTTGTTCCAGTATGATTCTCGCATCGACCGTTTTTGCTCCCTTCTCATAAACCATTACAGGATTCAGGTCGAGCTCTTTAATTTCTTGGTGGTCCATCACCAGCCTCGATGTGTTCACTAGGATTTTAGCTATGGTGTCTATGTCTAGGGGTGGTTGACCGCGGTAGCCTTGGAGGAGTGGGTATGCTTTTATTTCTTTGATCATCTCTTTGGCGTCCTCTTCAGTTATTGGGGCAATTCTGAATGCCACGTCTTTCATGATTTCCACGAAGGTTCCGCCGAGTCCGAACATCAAAGTTGGCCCAAACTGGGAGTCTTTGATTGCTCCCACTATAACTTCTGTTGAGCAGGGCGCCATCTCCTGAACTAGGATGCCGCTAATTTTTGCGTCTGGTTTATGTTTCTTTACGTTTTCTATGATTTTGTTGTATGCGTTTCTTGCTTCCTCTTGACTGTTGACGTTAAGGATTACTCCGCCTACGTCAAATTTGTGGAGCACGTCCGGAGAAACGATTTTGAGAACTGTGGGGTACCCGATTTCCTCGGAGAACTTTGCTGCTTCCTCGGCGGTTTTCGCTATCTTCAATTCTGTAACTGGGATTCCGTATTCGCTGCAAACAGTTTTTGCTTCATGCTCAAGGAGGAAGTTTCTTCCCTCAGCTCTAGCCTCCTCAAAGATTTCGTTAACTTTTCTCGACAACATCAACAACCTTTTTTCTTGGCTGCAGAGAGGTAGGTAAGTTTTTCCCCTTTCTAACTCTTTCGCACATCTTATCCGTAAACTCTAATTGTCTGTTAGCGCTTTTCAGAAAAAAGACTGTTTTCAACAATCCACTGTTATTAGTCTCCTAATATGATTGTTGAATTAAAACCTGTTTTTAATCTCCCAAAACCTTCGATGGTGCGGGGGACGGGATTCGAACCCGTGGAGGCCTGCGCCAGAGGATCTTAAGTCCTCCCCCTTCTCCTAGGGGATCTGTTTGACCCGCTACTTAGACCTGGCTCGGGTACCCCCGCCATCCAAATATTCACAACGCACCTTCGACATAAATGTTACTTGATCAACAGAAGGATAACGTAGCCGCCAGCAACCGACGCCCCCACATATGAGCGGCTTTGCCTTGCTTTCCAGAGACGCAACGGCTTTCAAAGATTGTGGGGACGCTTTTCTTTTGGCGTTAGGGTTATAACAGTCAAAATGTAAAAGATGTTTTGGCGGGAAAAAATCTGGGCGGGTATAGAAAGCTGTGTCGGCTTTCTACCGAAGCCTAGCTTGGATAGGGCACGAACAGCAGAATATGCTGGTGTAAGCCTCCTATCAGGGAAAAGGGAGTGAGCTCGGGGTCACGGGTTCAAGTCCCGTCCCGCCCGCCAACCACAGAAACAACAAAGTTTCAAATCTTTGAAGATGAAAAATTGCAGTTCGACGGGAACTAATTAGAAAACGAGGAAGGGGTTACAGTGGTTTGGCGTGTAGCCAGCCTCTTCCGCCCTTCTTTTGTTGTTGACCCTTTTTGGGTGTTGGTTTAGGCGGAGCAAATCTTCTGGTTGGCTTTTTTTGTTTGCGTATGTTGTTTCGGACGAATTTTCCCCATCCGCCTATTGTCGAATTTGGAGGAACTGCTTTGGTTGCGTCAAACTCCAGATATTCTTGCACTATGTCGAAGAAGTCTAGAAGCTTGAAGTCTCTTGTTGCCATAATCACGGTTCCTCGCTCAACAAAAAGCTTCGAATAATCATTTTTCGCTATCCCCTCTGCTCTCACCTTGTCATCTAACCGATTTTGCCACAGATGTCTCCAATCGGTCCTTAACTCGTCAACGAACTCTTTCATGTCACTTTTTTCCATTACCTGTTTCCTCCCTGCACCTGCGGAGCCAGATTCTTTGGTTTTCTTGCGGTGCTTGGATTTGTCGACTGGACTAGGTTATTCAGTAATATAAACACGTAAGAAAGGAACTTCCCTACCCGTTTTCTGTAGTTATCTTCTATAACTAATATCTAGAAAATGTGTATCGTTCTTCTGTAAGATTTTGAGGGATAATATGAAAATCAGATTCACAACATATTTATGCGCCGCAACAAACTCTCACCTCTCCAGAGGATAACAAATGTCAGCCATCGACGAGATTCTGTGGTTGCTCAAGGACGGCAAGTGGCATAAACTGGAAGAAATCACAAAAAACCTTGCACTACCAAAAATTAAGGCAGAACTAGCTGTCAGCTTCTTAGCGGAATACGACTTCATTCAACTAAACAAAATCAGTGGAATAGCTAAACTTCAACCATCAACACTTGAATTTGTAAATGAAATTCAACAGCTTGAAACAGAGGCTTCAAGTCATTAGGCTTTTAAGGGCGCGGTAGGCGTCAAGAAATTCGAATCCCTTTAATGTAGTTTTGAAATAGTTCGGTTTTGCACCCTCTTTCTTTGAGTGGGAAGCCAAGAATCCCATCTCACGAAGGATCTGTAGGTACACTTGTAATTGGTTGTGACTCAGATTACACCTATACATTATACGGGTTTTCTTTGTGCCCTTCTTAGCAGCACTCAAAATATTAGCCATAATGTCTATGTCGCTTCTTTTTCGAACCAAACGGTGAGGTTCTGACCTAACTCGAATTTTGCTTGCCATCAAATAAACTCCAAAAAGGGCTTCCATCTAAGATGGTGATAGGGTAAGATATCTCTGCATATTTAAAATTTGTGCATCAAATTCAACGTAACACTCCGAAAATGAGTTGTGACGAAAATTTCAGAGTCACAAAAGAACTACTAAACAAGGAGACCAACACCCAGACAGGAATCGAACAGAGCCTCCACAGAAGATTGGTTAGAAGCTGTTTGAAATAAGTTAATTACAGTTTAGCTGTTTAATATACGAGAGGAGTAGACACATGATTTCCGATGCTCTGAAACTGTTTGCCAAAATGTTTCTCGTCATTATAGTGTTCATCACGGTTTTCTTATACCTTCTCGCCATCGTCCTGGGACCGGCATTATTCTATTTCACGCCTGAAGGATTGATCGCCAGCACAGTTCACTTGTCACCTCTGAAAGTATGGTTCCTCAACCTACCAGTATCTGTTCCCATAGGACTTGACGTAGGCCCACTCTTCTTTGGTCTCTGGACCATATTCGCTTTAAGCTTCGTTGCAGCTTGGAAACTCAGAGAAAACTTCCACCAAACAATCAAAGAAACCGTTGTTCAACCCACAAGAAAACTTTTCAGCAGTTGCCTCTTCGCCATGCCCATCCTAAACAGCATGACCCTACTCGCTGTCATGGCAATCAACAGCTTTCAGGAAGCAGGAGGGATTCCAACAGGGACGCCCCCTCTGCCGGGCGAATCTTTCTTAGATTTTTTTTATCTGTCCTATCATGCCGTGGTTGAAGAAGTGGGTTTCCGGTTGATTCCAATCGGCGCTTTCCTCGTCATCTACCTACTCATAACTAAAAAGAAGACAGTGACGTTTTCTTTGAGCCGAAAAATCAAACTTTTCTTTACGGCAATTCTGTTTCCCGATAGCGCCAAGAGAATGGTTGGCGCAAAAACAGTGAACGAATATGGAGTTAGGGGCGGAATCAGCGTAGGCGAGTGGGGCATGGTTATCTTTACTTCAATAGTTTTCGGTTTGGCTCACTTTGACCCAGGGGTCAGCTGGGAGATTGGAAAGGTCAGCTCTGCTGCGGTTGCAGGTCTAGTTTTAGGCTTAAGTTATCTGCTCTATGGCATTCAAGCATCCATAATTATGCATTGGTTCTTTAACGCTTACACTGACACTTTCCCTCTCCTCTCAGAAGTTCACCCTGCCGCAGCATCGTTTGCCAATGGAACAGTGGTCTTCAGTTTGATTCTTGGAATTCTCGGATGGTCGGCAGCCGCAATTCTAGGGTTCCGTAAGCTGGTTAACGCCATCGAAAAAAGAGGCGAAAACAAGCAAAGCCAAGCTACTTCAAGCCTGCAAATATCGCCTCAGTGAGATCGCTGATGAGAACAGTTTGTTGTGTTCTCTTCTTCATTTCCCGCAGAACCACTTTCTTTTCCTCCAGTTCTTTTGGACCAACAATCACAGCGTAGGCGACGCCCCTTCTGTCAGCATCCGCCAAAGCCCTGGAGACGGAGCGACCCATAACCGCAACTTCCACAGCCAACCCCGACTTCCTCAGCGCATCTGACAGCTCCAGAGCCTTCCCCATGGACTCGTCTTTCACCGAGATAACCACGACACTTTTCTCCTTCCCGGTTTTTGGGGAGACCCTTTGTTTCTTGAGGGCTAGAACAATTCGGTCAATCCCTTGGGCAACCCCAACCGCGGGAATCGGTTCTCCTCCGAAGAGTTGAATCAGCTTGTCGTAGCGTCCTCCGCCGCCCAATGCAATGTCGAGTGCCGGAACATAGGACTCGAAAATCATTCCAGTGTAGTATTCGAGACCCCTAGCGAAGCCCGCTTCCACCATAACCTCAAGCTTCACTCCGCTGTCTTTCACCAGCTCAAGGATTTCCCAAAGATTTTCTGCAGCAGCAACAGCGCCGTCGTAGCCCTGAACAGTCTCTTTCACGGTTTCCAGAACCTTCAAGGCGTCCTCACCCCTTGTTTCGAACAGCCTTTCAAGAGCCGCTAAACATTTGTCTGAAACGTCTGCGTCGCGGGCGATTGCAAGAGCCTCTTCCCAGCTTTTTTTGTCCAGCAGTTGCCTGACACTATTCTGCTTTCCTTCATCCATTCCCTCCTGATCCAGTATCCCCCTGAGGATTCCTGTGTGTCCAATCTTGAAGCGGTAGTTCTTTAGTCCCAGCCTCTTTAGGAGGTCGTTGGTTAGCATGAGGATTTCTGCGTCTGCTTCTGGTCGAGGGGAGCCGAAAAGCTCATAGTTTGACTGCCAAAACTCCCGGAACCTGCCATACTGCGGCTCATCGTAGCGATACAGGCTTCCTGCACTGAAGAGCCTCATGGGCTTCGGCTCGTTCCTCAGTTTAGATGCCACCAACCGGGCAACAGAGGCTGTGAACTCTGGGCGCATAGCCACCTTTCTGCCTCCCAAGTCCTTGAAGGTGTACATTCTTTCACGGATTTCCTCGCTGGTTTTGGCTGCCAACAGGTCGTAGGATTCTAGGACGGGAGTGATGATTTCTTCGTAGCCGTAGATTTTAGAAACTTCTCTGGAAACCTGCTCTACACGACGCATTCTCTCGGCGTCTATGGGCAGCAGGTCTCTCATTCCGCGGACAGTCTTGAACATTCTATCTCACCAACATGCTATTTTAGGTTAAGTTCTGAAAGAGAATAGTAAACGATTTCGCCTCTCCGGTTTATAACCGCGAGAACCAAGTTTTTCTTCAAGTTCTGAACGTACCGCTGCGTTCTCGCCAGCTTTTCCACGGAGACGGGCTGCCCCTCCTGTATTCCGAATATGAGGTGCTTGGCTGTTCCTTTGCCGTAATCTCCCCGCTCGTAGACTCTGAAATCGATTCCCAGCCCGAAGCCCTCCCGCGCCACGTATCCGCGACCCCTCAGATCCCGGTAAATGAGGTATCTGACCCAGGCGTCTTTGTCAACTTGCTGGAAACGTTTGAGGAGGTCCTGAAAAGCCATCTTCTTTTTTGTTTCTTTATCTGTAACCGTTATTGCTCCTTTGCCTAACAGAAACAGGGCTTCATAGAAGGTGAGACGCAGCTTGCCGTCCTCATCTACGCCGTAGCCTTTAGACGAAAATTCTTCGATTCCCTCCGGTGAAGAAACTGTGACAACTGTTCCTTTCAGAGAAGCCTCAACAGGCACCACCGCAGCGTCTTTGGTTTTTTCAGCTTCAACCTCAGCTTTATCCAACGCCAAAACCTTTCAATCCTCTACCTATCCAGCCTATCTCACGGTCTTAAGATTTTAATCTTTAGCTGACCAAAAACTAGTTCAGTACCCAGAACTAAAAACAACGAGGCATCCACGTATTCTTGGGCGCATTTCTGTTGATTAAATTAAGATGATTTGTTGGTAGTTTAGGAACCCGTTTATCATCAGATTTGCTGTGTGCGCAAGCGCAATAATCACGAAGTCTTTTGCGAACGCTTCACCTAGCTTGAGTAACGAGTCCAATTCAGCGTTTGATCTTCTAAACAGGGTGTTTCTGTGTTGAATTAGACGAAACGACAGGTAGGCGATTAACGTTGCAAGAACCAAGAAATAAAGCAGACTCAGTTGGAAGAGAATGCCTACCAGAACCATCAGGGGAACCAGACAGTAACCGACCAAGACTGTCAAAAAAAAGCCACGTTTGAAACCCAACACAACCACCAAAGTTCGTGCGTTTGCAGCAAAATCTGATTCGTAGTCAGCCAAATCTTCCCAAAGACTGTTCGCTGCTGTGGATAAGCCGATGAGAAGCACCAACACCAGTAACTGAAAAGAGAAAATGTTGAAAAACGACGCCACAATGAGAATGGGCACAGCACCCACAGACACGTTCACCAAAGGCTTGTATATCGTTTGCCTAAGACGGAAAGGCGGCACCGAATAAACAACACCAGCAACAATCCCCACAAAAATAAAGAAAGTCACCAACTGAATTCCAGTTATCAAACCTAAAGCCATCGACATAACAAATATGGCTAAGGAAATGTAAAGCCCAAACCTTCCAAGGCTTCGCGTAAAGTTTGCCCTGAATGAATCGGACTTCATGTCCAAATCCACGTCATAAACATTGTTGATTGCGTCTACTCCACTCCACAAACAAAACGCGACAACGCCAAGATACGCCGCCTCAGCCAACGTGGGGTTTCTGGCTACCAGAAACGTTGCGCCCATAGCTATCATGAAAAGCATGAGACCTCTTTCGACAGAAATGAAAGCGAGAAACCCTTTGACAGTATCGAGCATACCGTCTCAGCAGGCACATAAAATAAAAAGCTTGCGTAATCACCTAAACAAATTGACTGCTGTTTCAGACTTGCAGGGTACAATAATTCATGAAAACAAACCCAGACAAAACCTCAAATTCACACCAAGTTTTAGCGCTGTAATTCCAGAGGCAAAACAGAAAGTGGACTCCTAAAGACTTTTAAGACAGATTGGTGTTGGCTTGTTAGAGGTTGTAAAATGAGGGATCGTTTCCTCTTCCGATAAAGCAGTTCGCTCAGTTACCTCAAGCTTTGTTAGCACAGCCTCTTGCAAAACCGTTTTCAGTTTACTAGAACATGAGACGGCAGTATCCAGTGTAGCGGATAGATTTATATGGAAACCACAGATTGAAGGTGACCTACAATGAACATCATCGAGAAAATCTTAGCCAATGCTTCAGGCAAACAGCAAGTCTCCCCAGGGGAGATAATAGAAGCCAACATTGACGCGGCAATGATCCATGATTTAACGGGTCCGTTAGCCATCAAGTCGTTCCGAGAGATCGGAGCAAAAAAAGTGTGGGACAACAACAAAGTAATCATCATCCTAGACCACCTGGTTCCAGCCAGCTCAATAATATCAGCCAACCTACACAGGATCGTGAGAAACTTCGCTGAAGAACAGAACATCAAAAACTTCTACGACGTAGGCAGGGGCGGAGTCTGCCATCAAGTGATGCCCGAGAAGGGTCACGTCAGACCGGGAGAGGTGATTGTGGGCGCAGATTCCCACACCTGTACGTACGGAGCCTTCGGCGCCTTCGCAACCGGGATCGGGTCAACAGAGATGGCTGCCGTATTCGCAACTGGCAAGTTATGGTTCAGGGTGCCCGAGGTCATCAAAGTGAATGTGACAGGAAAATTGCAGAGTATGGTGACCCCGAAAGACTTGACCCTGAACATAGTGGGTAAGATCGGAGCTGACGGAGCCATCTACAAGGGACTGGAGTTCGGCGGCTCCACGATAAGGGAGATGAGTGTTGAGGGCAGAATGGTTTTATCCAACATGTCTGTGGAGATGGGAGCCAAAGCAGGCATAATAGAACCCGACAAAAAAACCTTAGATTACGTCAAAGCCAGAACAGACAAGCCATTTAAGCCAGTTAAAAGCGACCCAGACGCAACATATGAACAAATTGTTAACGTGGACGTTTCCGCTCTGGAGCCTCAGGTCGCCGTTCCCCACTCAGTCGACAACGTTAAACCCGTATCCGAAGTAGAAGATATAGAAGTAGACCAAGCATTCATAGGCTCCTGCACCAACGGTCGACTGGAAGACCTGCGATCCGCTGCTAGAGTATTGAAGGGCAAGAAAATAGCGAGAGGAGTGCGGTTGATTGTGATTCCCGCTTCCCAAGAGATATACTTGGATGCCTTAAAGGAGGGGCTGATAAAAGCCTTCATGGATGCCGGCGCCACCATCGGTAATCCGAACTGCGGTCCCTGCTTAGGTGGGCACATGGGTATTCTGGCTGAGGGTGAGGTTTGCATAAGCTCTTCGAACAGAAACTTTGTGGGAAGAATGGGAAGCAGCAAATCTTTCGTGTATCTGGCTTCTCCAGCCACAGTTGCAGCTTCAGCCATTACAGGAAAAATCACAGACCCGAGAACAGTAAAAGAGGAGGCATAGAAGTTGACGATTAAAGGTAAGGCTATAAAGTTTGGAGACAACGTAGACACGGACGTGATTCTGCCGGGACCATACCTAGTTCACACAGACCCAAAGGAACTGGCAAAACACGCCATGGAGGGCTTAGACCCCAAATTCGCCGAAAAAGCAGCTGGTGGAGTGATTGTTGTTGGAGGCAAAAATTTTGGTTGCGGCTCCAGCAGAGAACAGGCGCCCATCGCATTGAAGTATTCGGGAGTCAAATGTGTGCTGGCTGAATCCTTTGCACGCATATTCTACAGGAACTCCATAACCATAGGTTTGCCTGTTCTGGCATGCCCGGGAGTTTCAGGCAGGGTTAAAGAAGGAGACATGCTGGTTGTTGACTTGCAGACTGGCAAAGTTGAGGATAAAACAAACGGCTCGGTTCTGCAGGCAACCAAACTTCCAGAGTTCATTATGGAGATTCTTGATGATGGAGGATTAATAGAACATCTGAAAAGGAGAATCGAATCAAAATGAGTGAATACAAAATATCTCTTATCCCCGGGGACGGAATAGGACCCGAACTGACAGAGGCAACCTTGAAAATCTTGAATGCAGTTCAGCAAAAGTTCGACATAGGCTTGGACATAATACAGGTTGAGGCTGGCGACAGATGCTTCGAAAAGACGGGAGCAGCACTTCCAGAAGAAACCGTAGAAACGATCAGAAACTCTCACGTGTGCATGAAAGGACCAGTAGGAGAAACAGCCGCCGACGTCATCGTCAAACTGAGAATCATGTTCGACCTTTACGCCAACATCCGCCCCATCAAAGCATATCCTCCGATTCCCAGCTTGAAACCGGGCATAGACATGGTTTTCGTTCGGGAGAACACCGAAGACGTTTACAGGGGCATAGAATTCGAGTTGGAAGACGCAGCAATTTGCATAAGGGTCATAACCAAGAAAAACAGCGAAAGGATAGCCAAGAAAGCCTTTGAGACAGCCAGAAGAAGAAACGGCAAGAAGCGGGTTACAGCCATCCACAAAGCAAACGTTATGAAGCTAACTTGTGGACTCTTCGCGAGAACCTGCCGAGAAGTAGCCAAACAGTATCCGGACATTGCCTTTAACGAGCTGTATGTTGACGCTGCGTCCATGCGGCTGATCAAGGAGCCGGAAACGTTTGATGTTTTTGTTACCCCCAACATGTTTGGCGACATACTCTCTGATGAGGCAGCGCAGCTTATCGGAGGCTTGGGGATGGCTCCTGGAGCAAACATCGGAGACGACTTTGCGTTGTTTGAGCCCATTCACGGTTCAGCGCCTAACAGGGCAGGAAAACAGACAGCTAATCCATGTTCCATGATATTATCGGCGAAGATGATGTTTGACTGGCTGGGCGAACAGCATAACGACCCAGAATGTTTGAGGGCAGCCCAAGCCATAGAAGATGCTGTTTGTGAAACGTTGCGTAAGGGGATAACTATTCCCGATTTTGGCGGAGATGCTAAGACCATAGAGATGGCGGAAGCCATGGCTAAGGAGATTATTGAAGGTTAGGAAGGAGGAAAATATGAAAATCGAAAACGGGGATTATGTCCGCATCTTGGATACCACGTTGAGAGATGGGGAGCAGACTCCCGGCGTCTCTTTAACCACTGAGGAGAAGCTGGAGATAGCGCGGCAGCTTGACAAGCTGGGCGTAGACACTATCGAGGCGGGTACTCCCATAAGTTCGGAGGGAGAAAAGAGAGCGGTTAAGGAGATAGCGACGGCAGGATTAAACGCTGAGGTTTGCGGTTTAGCCCGCACCACAAGAAAGGACATTGATGCTGCCATCGGCTGTGACGTGGACGCGGTTCACACTTTCATTTCCACTTCAGATGTTCAGATGAAGTATGCGGTGAATATGACTCCTGAGCAGGTTCTGGCAAGCTCCATAGATTCGATAGAGTACATCAAAAGTCACGGTTTAGTCTGCGAGTATTCTCCCATGGACGCCTCGAGAACAGACAGGGAGTTTCTGAAGCGAATATGCAAGGCGGCGGAGGAGGCAGGAGCGGACAGAATAAACATTCCTGACACCGTTGGGATCATGATTCCCACGACCATGCAGCAGCTGATCAGAGACGTCACGAGCGTGGTTAAGGTTCCCATAAGCGTGCATTGCCACAACGATTTCGGGATGGCTGTCGCCAACTCCTTGGCTGGAGTTGAGGCTGGGGCTTCTCAGATTCATGTTGCAGTTAACGGTTTGGGGGAGAGGGCAGGAAACGCGGCGCTTGAGGAGGTTGCTGTTGCCCTGGATTTGATTTACAAAAAGAAGACGGGAATAAACCATCAGCATCTTTACGAAACCTCAAGGCTGGTAGCAAAACTGACTGGGATGATGATACAGGCAAACAAAGCAATCGTAGGCGAGAACGCTTTCTCTCACGAGTCAGGCATCCACACGCGGGGAGTTACGGTTGCCCCTTCAACATTTGAGCCTATTAAACCCGAGTTTGTTGGAAGAAAACGGCGGCTGGTTGCCGGAAAACTGGCTGGCACAAGCGGCATCAGGGCGGAGTTGGAAGAGTCTGGTTTGCGTCCCAGCAAAGGGCAGCTTGCAGAAATCGTTAAGACCGTTAAGGAGTTGGGGGACAAGGGCAAGAAAGTGACTGACGCTGACTTGTTTGCTATTGCCCGTGCGGTGATGGGGAAGGTTGTCAAGGAGAAGAGGATTGTTGACCTCACCGGCTTTTCGGTGGTAACCGGAATCGGGGTTATCCCCACAGCATCGGTTCGGCTTGTGCTGGACGGCAAAGAGTACGTGGCTTCGGAGACGGGTTTTGGTCCTGTGGACGCTGTAATCAAGGCTGTTCAGAAACTGACAACACCCCTAGTGAATGTCCGCCTGAAAGAATACCGCATAGAGGCTGCGACTGGAGGCTCAGATGCCATGGGAGAAGTCATCATAAAAGTCGAGGACAAGGACGGAAACGTGGTCTCCTCGCGGGCAGTCAACGAGGACATAGTCATGGCAAGCGTAGAAGCCATGATAGACGGCATCAACAAAAGCCTACTGAAAAGCAGAAACAGAAAAAAGTAGCCACTGGTTGCTGCACTCAGCGTTTTTAGGTGTTCAGTTTCCTCCGCAGCTGGACACCTTCAACAAAGAAAAGAACCATGGCAACTGCCGTCATTCCTGTCAAGAACAGAAATGTTCTCACGCAGAACAGAACAGAGTTTTGTTGGCTGCCACCGAAAACAAACCATGCGATGCACAGCAAAAATTTATATTTTTATTAAAACCTTGACGCAACTATAGAAGGGGCAATGGTTTTGTCAGGATTGGATACCAGCGGACTGCAAGGCGTTACCCTGAAAGTGTACCTGTACGCAGTCAAGAAAAACGGAGCTGTTGGACCAAGGGAGGTCATGAGAGGCGCGAACCTCAGCAGCCCCAGCGTAGCCTACAGGCATCTCCAAAAACTCGAAATCATGGGTTTGCTGACAAAAGATGAGTGGGGCAACTACATTGTTAAAGAAAAGGTTGCTATCCGAGGTTACGTCTGGGTCGGCAGAATCCTTGTCCCAAATCCAATGCTCTACTCAATCATTTTCTTGGGCATACTAATCACAGAATTGGTTGTTCTGGCGATTCATTTCTCCGTTGAAACCCAAGAATTCAAAACCTTCTTCCTCTTGCTAACGTTGATAACCGCCGCAGCCTTAATCCTGTTCGCAATCGAAGGACTGAGAATGCTCGCCAAAACCAGAATTCGCCAAGCAGACTAAACTCGCTGAAAAAGCTTGGAAGGCACGTTCCGCTACAGGAACAATCCCGTTCCGCAGGGAGAGCTAAGAGGAACTTTTCAATTACGGGTAACCTTGTAGAGGTGGGTTTGTTGAAACTCGAAAATAGCCGATCTGTTCTTTCTCTTCGTTTTGTATCTATTCTTCTAGTAATCGCCTTAAGCGGGGTATTCGTGAACCTCCCGAAGGCGCAGTGTACAGAAGCTTCCGTTGTGGGTTTATGGCATCTCGATGAAGTTGAACCAGCCGGCTATATGGAAATAACGCCTGACACCATGGGCTACAATCATGGAACGTTAGGCGGTGAACCTCCTCCTGCGCTTGTTGAGGGAAAATTTGGAAAGGCATTAAACTTTAAACAGAGCAGTTTTGTGTACGTACCCATCGCTTTTCTGGTAGGCTTTCCGCCCACCCCTGAACCCATATACATACCCGTTTCTCCCAACCTGGACATCCAAAAAGAACTCAAAGTTGAGGCGTGGATAAATGTGCAAGCGTTCACAAACGCAAGCTACAACAACATTGTGGTAAAGTGCACGAGGACAGGTCCTGAAGTTGAGGATGTCACCAGAGTGTTTGGGCTTGCTGTGAAGCCAAGTTCAGAACAGGAGGGAGCAGGAGTGCTGAGCGGCTGCGTATTCACCGATTCTAGCGGATTCAACGAAATACTGACGACAGAACCAGTCATTCATCTAAACCAGTGGATTAACGTCGCATTTACGCGCACATCTACAGGTATGCACCTGTATGTAGACGGGGAAGAACAAAATGTTAAGGCAATCCGAGGAGTGCAAAATCCTGCAGGCTCCATCATAAACGGAACCGAAGTCTATATTGGACATGACTCGGAGGTCATAATAGATGAAGCAAAAATCAGCGACCTAGCCCCAGAAAAACAGGTGGTTTCATCGCAAATCGACATCGGAAATAACCTGCTAATCGCTGTGGTTATCGGCGTCGTGGCTTTCGCTACGGCTTGGGTTCTGCGTAAAGCCATCCAGATGTGGGTGATTTATTCAAAATCTCGAAACTAACTGTTCCAGAAAAATTAGGTGACTTTTCCATAAAAAACAAGGGAGTGTCGTATTGGGCATCGGCGCCAAACTGCTTCAACTGCTAATCAGACAGAAGCTCACAGGCAAAGGTCTGAAAGGAAAAGTAGGTACTCCACAGATCGTGTCGTATGCCGTCACCAAAGCCTGCAACCTCCGGTGTTTACATTGCCACGCCGATGCGCGGGAAGCATTGCCTGACGAACTCACTTTGAAAGAAGCGATTCAGGCAATAGATGAGATGGCGGTTCTTGGAACTGAAGCCCTGATTTTCAGCGGCGGCGAACCTTTGCTGCGGAAAGAGTTTGTTTTGGAACTCGCTGACTACTGCACTGACGTGGGAATTATACCTGCAATGCTCACAAATGGGGTGCTGATAAACCATAAAGTGGCATGGGAGATCAAGGACGCAGGAATCATGGCTGTGGGCATACCCATTGATTCACCGGAACCCGCGGTTCATGACAGGCTCCGTAACGTGCCCGGAACCTTCGACAAAGCATTGAGGGCTATCAGAGCCTGCCTTGACGTGGACTTGGAGGTAGTGGTCACCACGATGGCGTTAAGAAGCAATTTCGCTGAGATTCCTCGAATGATGGAGCTCATATCCGACCTGGGAGTTGACCAAGTTGCCATCTACGATTTGGTGCCTAACGGAAGAGGAAAAGACATGGCGGATGAGATGATGCTTCAGGAACAGCGGGAGAGCCTGATAAGGTACCTCCACAGAATGCAGGAAGAAAACGACATGATTTTTGTGTTCTCAGGAGGAAATCCGCTTTACCCAGCAATCGCATCAAAAATGCACAACACAAACGGCACCAACCCGCCAGACCTGCTTCTGAAACAATTCTGGATACATGCCCCTGTTGGCTGCCACGCCGGCATAAACTACTTCAGCCTGCGACCTAACGGCGACGTTTTTCCCTGTCCTTTTCTGCAAATCAAGGTCGGGAATATCCGAGAACAAAGCCTTACGGACATGTGGTATGGTTCAGAGATTTTCAAGACGCTCAGAAACAGAAATTTGTTGAAGGGGAAGTGTGGAGAGTGCGAATACCGAGAAGCTTGTGGCGGATGCAGGGGCAGAGCCTATGCCTATAGTGGCGACTATTTAGCGGAAGACCCTGTTTGTTTAAGGGACTTGATGACAGAAGAAAACGTTTACCCAGCTAACATGAAATGTTTCGGATGGTGCGTTGGATAAATATTGTATAATCCTTTTTGCGCGCGCAATAAAACAGCAGTTAATTGCCAAAATTTTATGTTTTGCTTAACCGCAACAACCAAATAACACTGAACCAAAATGTAGTAGAAGCAGGAAGAAATGCCGATGATAGAATTCAAAGTTAAAGACCAGAACTTGGCTCCACAGGGAGCACTGCTCGTCGAATGGGCAACAAAACACATGCCCGTACTAGCCCAAATCAGAAGCCGGTTCGAAAAAGAACAACCCCTAAAAAACGTCACAGTAGGCGCATGCCTCCATGTCACAAAGGAGACAGCTGTTCTCGCAGAGACACTCAAGGCGGGAGGAGCAAAAGTTGCCCTGTGCGGCTCCAACCCTTTATCGACTCAGGACGAAGTGGCAGCATACCTCGCCACTAAGGGAATACACGTGTATGCTTGGCGCGACCAAAAAACCGACGAGTACTTCTGGTGCATAAACCGTGTACTCGACTATAAGCCCCAAGCTACATTAGATGACGGCGCTGACTTGGTGGGCACCCTACATAAGGAAAGAACAGAACTGCTAAAAAACGTAACTGGGGGAACCGAAGAAACCACCACAGGCGTCATCCGTTTGAGGGCTATGGAAAAGGACGGGGCACTAAAATATCCCATCATAGCCGTGAACGACGCATACACAAAATACCTGTTTGACAACCGATACGGCACCGGACAGAGCACAATAGACGGGATTCTCCGCTCCACAAGCCTTTTGCTGGCGGGAAAAAACTTTGTTGTAGCCGGTTACGGATGGTGCGGCAGAGGCTTAGCCATGCGAGCCAAGGGCATGGGCGCCCAAGTTATAGTCACTGAAGTGGACCCGACAAAGGCTCTTGAAGCCATCATGGACGGTTTCCGTGTGATGCCCATGAATGAGGCGGCGGAGATCGGAGATGTTTTCGTAACCCTCACCGGAGACATCAACGTTATCCGGAAGGAGCACATGCAAAAAATGAAGGATGGCGCCGTAATCGCCAACAGTGGACACTTCAACGTTGAAATCAACATACCTGACTTGCAGAGTCTGTCTGATTCAAAGAGAACTGTGCGACCAAATCTGGAAGAGTACAGTCTGAAGGATGGAAGAAAACTTTACTTGTTGGCTGAGGGAAGGCTGGTGAACCTTGCCGCTGCAGAGGGACATCCGTCAGAGGTTATGGATATGTCATTCTCGAACCAAGCTTTGTCTGTTGAGTATCTGGTGAAGAATAAAGGGCTGAAAACTAGAGTTTACCGGGTGCCGAAAGAGATAGATGAGCTTGTGGCGAGCCTGAAACTGAAGGCTTTGAATGTGGAGATTGATGAGCTTACTGAAGAACAGAAAAAGTATTTATCTACGTGGGAAGAGGGAACTATCTGATTTGACAATAAAGCTTATAATAGGGTTTTAGATAGAATTGGCTACATTGTGGTGAATGATAGATGGTTAGTAAAGATCAAGCTATCGGATGGTTAATCTTTCTGGTCTGCGCTGTAGTAATCGTGGGATACATTGTCACACTCTTCGGTTACGAGCAAATAGTTCAACCAATTATTGACTTGGGAGAACCATGTGACATCCAGTTCTGGCTGATTGCAGTTCCAGTACTAATCGCTTTTGTCGCAGTCCTAGCGATAGGAGCGTGGATCGGCTGGACAATGGGCACTACTCCACCTCCGAGACCAATCGAAGAGATTGAATCCGAGAGCACAACAGAATAAAAAAATAAAACCTATTTTCTCCCTTTTCCTTTATATTTTGGTAGTGTTTAGAATGAGTGAAGTCAAAGGAATAGTTCTTTGCGGAGGAAAAGGCACCCGACTTCGACCTCTTACCCATTATATTCAAAAAACCATGGTTCCTGTGGGAGTGAAACAGAAGCCGCTTCTAGAGTATGTGGTTCAACTATTCAAGTTTCATGGAATCAAAGACCTGGTTTTTCTGGTCAACTACAGGGCAGAGCAGATTATAAATTACTTTGAGGATGGCTCCAGATTTGACGTGAACATCTCCTACGTGGAGGATGATCCCTCTTCAAAGGGAACTGGCGGCGCCGTTTTAACCGCCTACAATAAGGGTGCAGTGAACAGCAAGGACACTTTGATTGTGTATTATGGAGACATAATAACAAACATGAACCTCACAGACCTGTTAAGCTATCACAGAGCCAAAAAGGCGTGGGGAACTGTTGCCCTGTCATCAGGCTTCAAAGTAAGGGTTGGTCTGGCAAATCTGGACAGCGATGGAAAGATTCTTGGATTTGAGGAGAAGCCTACATTGGAGAAGCTGGTGAGCGTGGGAATTTCTGTTTTGAGAGGAGAAATACTTGAGGACATGAAAGGTTTGAAGGGAGAGAAGCAGGAATTAGATCTGATGGGAGAAGTTTTTCCTCATCTTCTAAAAGTTGGCAAACCAGTTTACGGCTATGTTTCCAAGGCTTTCTGGTATGATGTTCTCAGCACCGAAGCCCTCGAGAAACTGGATCCAAAACTTGTCGACGACGTGTTTAGGGAAATTTTGGGCTAAGTTACCCCTGATTCATGTCCCTTTACATTCTTCTGTAGGTTAACGTGTCCGGGCGGGTGGTTCTTTTTATTGTTTACTCATAACTTTTATAAACCGTTGTTATTGTTAGTAGTTGGTTGCTGGTGATTCGTTGGAGCCAAGTAGAAAACCTTTGAATGCTTTAACAAAACAGCTGAACAGCTACGTATCCATTGTCCTGAAAAACGGAGTTGAATACAGAGGCACCATGGTTCGCTGTGACAGCCACATGAACGTGCTGCTTGAGAAAGCTACCGAACGGGTTAATGACCGATTGACCGCCAACTACGGAAGCATCCTCCTGAGAGGAAACAACATTCTGTACATCTGCGTGGATATGCCTCACGAGAAATAAACTAAGCATTCAAGTTCCAGTTCAGTGTCTTGTGTCAACTTAGGTTTTGGAATTCTCTCGGACATAGGTTAAGGCATCTTTCAGTCTGCTTTTTAATCCGTATTTGCGTTTGAAAAAGGTTAGAACGTTTCGCAGGTCTCTTTCCAGAAGTTCCTTTGCGTTTGGGTGTTTTGTGGATACGTTTTGTGGCCAATCTATGATGAGAATGTGCTGGTTTGGCTGGAGGATGATGTTAAAGGGGCTGAGGTCCCCGTGGATAAGGTGGGCGTCTCTGTAAGCTCTTTTTACGTTAACCAGTATCTCGTTATATACAGCTTGGGCGTCTGGCAGTTCTGGGTAGTGATAAAGTTCTGCGCCTTCTATCATGCCCATAACCAAGACGTGGCGGGTCTGTTTGATGGGCTCTGGAACTGCTACGCTCTTTGGATATAGCAGTTTCAGGGCTGTGTATTCTTTTTTGGCTGCGATTCTGGATTGGTGGTGCCAGTCGGGCGTGTAGCTGTATTTGATTGTGTAGTTTCGTTTTTGTTTGGTTTTTTTGAAGCTGGTTCTGCCTAGGCGATGAAACTTTAGTGCCACTTGCTGTTGGTTTGGTGTGAGGGCGTAGTAGACATCTGATTCTTTTCCTACGCCTAAGGGTTTGCCGAAGGCTTCGATTATGTTTGCTTGTACTAGGGCGTTTATGGCTAGTGTGTCGTATCCTGCTGTTGTGAGGCTGTAGCCGGTGTATTGTCCTCGCCAGCCTCTGAGTAAACCCTTCTTTATGAGAATTGGCAGCCGATACTCTATTTCCTGGGGTGGAAGCTCTGCCTGCTGGTGGATGGCGTTTTTTGGTGCATGCTCATAATTTTTCATTTGCCTTTCGATGGCGTGCAGTATCTTGAAGTCTTCAGGTTCAAGTTCACGAAACACTCGCACAGCAATATCAACCGCTGACATAACCAAACAGTTATTGTGAAAGAACACTTAAGGACTTTACCGCGTTGTGGTTATAGAAGAAGCGCCATTCTGTACTCGTCTCGGTATTTGCCGTCTATGCAGCTTTCTTTGCAGAGTTTTCCTTCTATTTCGAAATCTGCCTTCTTGTAAACGTTGATGGCTCGGTCATTGTCGGTGCTTACTTGGAGCCAAACTTTACTCAGCTTTTTCATCCTAGCAACACCAATCAGGTGATTTAGCAATGCTGTGCCTATGCCCATGTTCTGATAGTCATCATGCACTGTGAGTCCCAATTCTGCCTTATGCCTGAGAGCTTCCTGCGGGTTGAACTTCAGTGATGCCGATCCAATAATTCGCTGCTCATTTTTTTCTTCTATGACTGCAACAATCGCTAACACTTCGTTATAGTTTATGTTGCGGGTCCAGCTTTCCACCCGTTCTCTGGTGAAGGGAGGAAGCAAGTTTGATGCACTTTCTTCTGACAGCGTCGAAAACATTTCCCACAACATTTCCGTGTCACCAGACTGTTCTGGACGAAAAACTACTTTCTTGCCATTTTTGGCTGCGAATTCAGTTTCCCATTCAATCGGATAATCCATCGGTGTTCATCCCAGTTTTTGCGCTAAACAGATAACCTGTCTAACTGTTCTCAGGATAAAACTTTACATCATTAACCAAATTTGGGTTTTGACCTTCAGAATTTGTTTGGTGTTTTCTCTACAAACAGTATTTAGATAAAGTTTATTTTGGTTGCTGAGAAGAATATTATGGTGATTTTGATGGAAGAAAAAACAGATGAGATTAGGTTACCATTGATTGGCGAAAAAGCACCCGATTTCGAGGCTGCCACAACTCAGGGAACTTTGAGGCTCTCAGATTTCGAGGGAAGCTGGCTTGTCCTGTTCTCGCACCCCGCAGATTTCACGCCGGTCTGCACAACAGAGTTTATGGCATTTTCTGAGATTTACGGCGAACTGAAGAAAAGGAACACTGAACTTCTTGGCTTAAGCGTTGACAGCGTCTCCTCGCACATCGCATGGATAAGAAACGTTGAAGAAAAGATGGGAGTGAAGATTCCTTTCCCGATAATCGCAGACCTGAACAAGGAAGTGTCCCAGAAGTTCGGGATGATACACCCGTCACAAAGCAAAACCGAAACCATTCGCTGCGTCTTCATCATGGACCCAGAAAGCAAAATCAGAACCATCCTGTACTATCCGCTGACAACGGGCAGAAACATGAAAGAAATCTTGCGGATCATCGATGCTCTGCAAACCACCGACAAACACAAGGTGGCTACGCCTGCAAACTGGAACCCCGGCGACCCTGTTGTTGTTCCTCCACCCGGCACAACAGAGCAAGCCGAAGAGAGAACCAAACAAGGCTACGACTGTAAAGATTGGTACCTCTGCTTCAAGAAGCTGTGATTGCCATGCCCTGCGTATCTGCAGACGGTAAACCCACCAAAAGCGGCATTGAAATGTTGTCTGCTTTGAAGAGTGGAGCTTCAACACCTGACGCTCTTTCAGGAGCCACTGGAATGCCCATGTTCAGAGTTAGAAGCGGGCTCAGGCAACTCGTGAACGCCGGATTCGTAAAGCAAGTAGACGACAATTACCAACTCACCCCAGAAGGAAGCAAAATAGTACCATAATGGCGCCGCTTCACTCCCTCTCTTTTTTTGTGTCTTTTTAGGTTTTTTCTCAACCTTGATCGATTCTTCCAGTTTTGCTTTGGTGAATAACAGGTAGGGCATCACTGTACAATCATAAGCTGGTGTTTTCCAGCAGGCACATGGTTATCCCAATGATGTTACGTAAGCGTTAAATTTCAGGTTTAGTCACGTATTTATGGGGGTTTATTTTATGCCTGAAATGGTTTTTGAGGGTGCAGCCACTTGGAAAGGCGAAACAGAATGCGACTTGACAATTAAGGGCAAAAAGATAGTCACTGTCAGTCCTCCGCCTGAGTTCGGGGGAAAAGAGGGTTACTGCGTTCCCGAAGAGGTTTTCGCGGCTTCTTTGGCGTCGTGCATGAACACTATCTTTCTGTTGGTCGCAAATAATTCTAAATTGGGGCTCAAGAGTCTTCAAACAAAAGCGGCTGTTACAATGAACGTTGAGGGTCTCGAGAAACTGATCTTCACGCACATACACTTCACCATGAACATCGGCTTAGAAAACGATAATGACCGTGAAAGAAAAAAAACCAACAAGGTCTACCAGATTGCGCAGAAAATCTGTCCGCTCAGACAATCTTGGGGAGAAGATGTGCCTATAAGCTTCAAGCTGAACTTCACATAGAAACCGCTTTGGTAGCAATCAAACTGCGAATCCATCAGCATTGGAACAGGCGGCTCCATTTTTGTTGCTTGTTGTGCGGATGTGCTGTAGCATTTTTCGAAGAATATCTATAGTCTATATAGATTACTGGGCATATGTATATATTATTCGCTCAATTATTGAAAACCATGCAGAAAACGAAAATTAGCACAGTTGGAGGTGAGCGTGGAATGAGATGCCCTGACTGTAACTTGGAAATGAAAGTAGACAAAGAATGCGGCTACATGAAACAATACAGATGCGACGTGTGCAGAAGAGTAGAAACCTTATGGACCGTCTGCGTAACCGCGTAAACTCCCAAATAGAAAAACAGTTTTTATTAACATACAAACTAATCATTAATCGCGTTTTGTCTGTTTTTACGATTCCAGCTTCATCCGCATACCACATTAGGAAACCTCTCACTCGTGGCTGATCGCCTTCAACCTTAGCAACATAACTAGCCGGGTTTTCGTTAGCAAACTTGATACAATCCTTAAACTCCATACCATATTCCACCGCAGTGCTTTTCTGTGTAGAACAACCGATGTATAGTAAATAGACGGGTGAAAGTCATGGTGAACAAAAATTTGGCAGCGGTATGCGGGCTATTCTGTGGAACCTGCGAACATTTAGGCGAAAAATGCCGAGGATGCGGACAACAGAAAGGAAAGCCATTCTGGACAGCCATGATGAACGTTGAATCCTGCCCATTATACAACTGCTGCGTTAACACGAAACAGCTGGAACATTGCGGTTTATGCAGTGAACTTCCCTGTGAAACATTCTTGGCGTTACGTGACCCAGCTTTAAGTGACGAAGAGGCAGAGAAGGCTCTTATTGCACGACAAAACGACCTCATCAAAAGAAAACAAGTTGGAACAGAACAATGGCTTAAAGAAAAAGAGGCGACAGCTTAATTTCATATTTCAACGATTTTTATTGACTCCAGCGACCTTTCAACCATCGCTTCTATATCCAGCTTCTCCTCAGCCCTGAGCACATCTTCCAGCTTTGCTTTTGTGGAGGGCTGATAGGGAACTGCTGTGCATCCCCCAGCCTTCTCGCTCGAAAACCTGTATGTTCCAATCTTCCTTGCTAAGGCTTCAGTCTCTGCCTTGTCGAAACCCAGCAGGGGTCTATGGATAGGGTACTCTTTGGTCACAGAATCCAGCACCCGCAGGTTGGTTAAGGTTTGGCTTGCCTGCTCGCCTATAGCCTCTCCAGTGACGATTCCTTCCGCCCTAAACTGTTCTGCCAGCCGCTCAGCAACCCGATACATCATACGTTTACACAGCAGACACGAGTATTTCCTGTTGGTTTCCATGATCTGCTTCAGATTTTCGCCATGCTGAACAACGTAAACCTTTCTGGGGAACCCAATTGCCCAATCTAACAGCACCTCAGCGACCCGATAGGCTCTCTCCGTTGTAGCCTCATCCGCGAAAGGCGAAATATCAAAATAAACTGGCACAACCGGGCAGCCCCGCTTCATAACCAGCCACAACCCCACCGGCGAATCGATTCCTCCACTAAACAAGCCAACAAGCTTCGCTTGGGTGCCAAGAGGCATACCACCAACACCGTCAATCACCTGCGAATAAACGAAGGCTTGGTCGTTCCTCACCTCAACACCCAAAGTCACGTCAGGGTTACCCAAATCAACGCTTAAGCCCAGCTTCTCACCGAACTCGTCGAGAACCCGCTGACCCAGCAACTTGCGGACATCAGAGCTTGAGTAGCCTTGTTTGCCAACCCGTTTACATTTAACGGCAAAACTGTCGCCATTCTTTAACACTGTGCCCGCCAAGAACAGGCTTTTGCCGATTACGTCGTCAAGTTTGGAGGATGTTTCAATTGCAGGCGAGACCGAGGAGATTCCGAAGACCCTTGCCAGCTTCTGTGCCGCCTCCACTGCTGAACTGGTTTTCAGGTAGAATCTGGCGTGTTTACGAACAAGTTCTGTGTAGGAGACTTCGTAATGTTTCAAGGTTTTTTTCAGGTTTCTGGCCAGACGCCGCTCATAACGTTTTCTGGTCCAATGTTTTTTGAGTCCCAGCTCTCCGCCGAATCGGATGATAACAGAGTCGTAGACGTTGTTTAGGGCAGTTTCCACTTGGGTCCCTCAGCGGTGTCCTCTATAACCAAACCTAACTTTTTCATTCTTGCTCTGATCTCATCCGACAAGCCGTATTCTCCTTTCTTGCGCAGCTCCTCCCTCACATCAAACAGAAGCTGCACCAAATCATTCACTGTCTTCTCGCCGACCTGCCTAGTTTTCTCTTTTTGGAAGAGACCCAAAGCTTTTCCAAGCTCCGAAAAACAGGCATAAACCTTCTCCAGAATCTCACCGCTCACTTCTTTCTGTTCGTCCAGAAACCTGTTAATCTCCTTCGACATGTCAAAGAGGGCAGCCAAAGCTTGTGGAGTGTTAAAATCTTCATCCATAGCCTCTATGAATTTGCCTCTAAGCTTCTCTACATTTTCACCGAACTTCTGTTCTATCTTATTCAGCTCTCGTTTCTCTGAGGTTTTCATGGCATCCTCCAGAGACTCCAAAGTGTTATAGAGCCTCCTCAAGCTGGCTTCAGCGCCCTTGAGCTTCTTGTCAGTGAAATCTATCTCGCTGCGGTAATGGGTGGACATGACGAAGAGTCTGATAGCCTCAGAATCATACTTCTTCAGCGCCTCCCGGACAGTGATGTAGTTCCCTAACGATTTCGACATCTTCTCTCCGTTAATGGAAAGAAAACCTGTGTGCAGCCAATACTTGACAAAGGGCTTCTTTCCAGTCATAGCCTCGCTCTGGGCAATCTCGTTTTCGTGGTGGGGAAAAATCAGGTCTCGAGCACCACCGTGGATGTCAAACTGGCTTCCCAGATACTTCAAACCCATGATTGCACATTCGATGTGCCAGCCCGGGAAACCGGTGCCCCATGGACTCCACCACTTTAGAACCGTGTCCTCTTCAGCCCGTTTCCAAAGCGCAAAGTCTCTGGGGTTCCTCTTGTCCGGGTGAACCTCGAATCTGGAGCCCTCAAGCATTTCGTCAAGCTTGATTTTGGAGAGTTTCCCGTAGTCGTCCATTTTGGACACGTCAAAGAACACGTTTCCGTTAACCTCGTAGGCGTATCCCTTCTTTATCAGGGTCTGGATTGCCTCAAGCATTTCGATGAGGTGACCTGTGGCTCTGGGAGAAATGTCTGGGCGTTTCACCCCTAACGAATCGAGGTCTCTGAAGTATTCTCTCATAAAAAATTCAACCAGCTGCATGGGTTCGATTCTCTCTTCTTTCGCCCTCTTCACGATTTTGTCCTCAGCCGTGTCCGGGGTTAGATGACCCACATCCGTGATGTTCTGGACGTAGAAGACTGAGTAGCCCTTAAACTCCAGCCACCGAACGATAACGTCAAAGGCGATGTATGTTCTGGCGTGACCCAGATGAGCCCAATCATAAACTGTGGGTCCACAAACATACACCCCAACATGCTTATCTCTCAATGGCTTAAACTCCTCCATCTCTCCGCTCATCGTGTTGAAAACCCGTAAAACCATCCCATTTTCACCCATAGACAAACATTTTCAGTTCTGATTGATGACCAAGCCCTCAAACACAAACTAGAGGATACCCATGATTTAAAGTTAATCAGCGATTAGCATGTTTCTTGCGGCTAAAGTTAATGTTGGGCATGGGGAAAATCCTGTTTGTGTGATGTGAAAATAAGCCTTGAAAACGGCTTTAAAACAGAAAAGGATGAATTTTACGAGAGATTGTGTGTCTAGATTTTGGATTCAATAAACCTATATATCGTGAACAGAGGAAATGCTATCAAAGAAAGTCGAGATGCAGCAAGATTGTCGGAAGAAACCGTAGTTGTTGTTTGTCCAAATCCAAAATGCCGAAAAGAAATCGAAGAGCCTATCATTTTGACCATACAGTCTGTCACCCCGCCAACACAGTACGAAGCTTGCCCCTACTGCTTCACCAAACTGGAGCCAGAACCCCAAATGGAACAAGAGGAAGTTCCAGAACCCCCGGTTGAACAGGAAGAAGCCACGCCTATCATTAAACCCGAGGACTCGGTTGTAGAAAAGGTTAAGGATTCTGGTCCTCGATTCTTGCAGAGATTCAAAGCTTTGATTCCCGGTTCTGATGGGTCTCGAAAGGAGAAGAGGGAAAAACCTGTGGAGCCTCAGGTCGAGCCTGCTATCAAAGAAGAAGAAAAACCGGCAAAAGAGGAACCTGAAGCCGAACCTGTTGCCAAAGAAGAAGAACCAAAAGAGGAGCCTCAAATTGAGCCGTTTGTCCAAAAAGAAAGCGAGTCGTCAGGTTGCCCTGCACATTTCGGGTATCTAGCTAATCGACCGCCAGATACGCCCATCCCTTCACAGTGCTTGGTCTGCCCAAAAATGGTTGACTGCATGCTAAGCCCAAGAGAAAGCTAAACAGACTAAATTTCTGGCAATCTACGTTTTTGTTAACAAAAAAGTAAAGAACAGTTCACATAAACGGAAAAATGGCAGATTTAGGCAGGAACATTTCAAGAACTGTTTAAAAGCTTCTGCAGGAAACAGTTTCAGTTAATATGAGAAACTGAACTTGTGGGAGGCGTCGCGCATAAAGTCAAAGGCTGATGTAACAAAGTCTGGTGCAGTTCTTTTGGGAAAGCACGTTGCATGCGACGCCCACGATGAGTCCCGTCCAATAAGAGTGGTTACTCACGCCCACGCTGACCACATGGTGGGGTTGGGAAAGAGCCTGAAGAACTGTGAAGTAACAATCATGACGCCGGCTACACGGGACATGATAGACGCGCTGAAGGGTCCCCGCTTTCTGTCGAGGGGAACAGTGAAAACTCTCGATTATGGGGAAGCCTTCACCTATGGAGATGAGACCCTGACTTTACATTATGCGGATCACATCTTGGGAACGGCTCAGGCTCTGGTGGAGGATAAGGAGCAAACGCGGATACTATACACCAGCGACTTCAGATATTCCCGAACTCCCTTCGTTGAGGCGGACATACTGGTTATGGAGGCTACCTACGGGGATCCTGTTCGGGTTAGACCCTTCGGGATGATGGCTGAGGGCATACTTGTTTCTTTGGTGGAGCAGGGTTTGAAGCGTGGTCCCGTATACGTTTTTGGGTATCACGGCAAGCTTCAGAAGATGATGCGGATTCTGTACGAGGCGAAAATAAAGACGCCATTTATTGTTCCAGAAAGGATTCATCGTGTTTCAAGGGTTTGCGAACAGCACGGAATGAAGCTGGGCAAGCAGCTCCTCCCCTTTGACGGCGAAGAGGCTCAATCTATGCTGACACAAAATGAGCCATCCGTCGTCTTTTATCATTCGTTTTCTCGAAAAAAGGTTGCGGGCGAAGCTTTGCAGATTCGTGCGAGCGGCTGGGAGTTCGGGAAGCCGTGCCGAAGAGTGGGAGCAAACGAGTATGTGGTTGCCTTGAGTGACCACTCCGACTTTAATGAACTGCTTCAGTATGTGGAAAGATGCAACCCAAGAATGGTCATAACCGACAGGCACAGGTCCGAAGCTGCCAGAATCTTCGCCAAAGAAATCGAAAAACGACTGAAAATCCCCGCCAAAGCAGCCCCAAGCTAAGCAGACATAATTAATCTAATTTTGTTTTGGCTTGCTGTTGTGTATTGTCAGTGAATCAGTTTTTTGGGGTTCAGTGTGTATATGGCTGCGGCAACTGCAAGTGCAGTTAGTATAAAGAGAATTAGTGCCCATGATTGAAACTCGGGAATTACGGTTGCTCCTCTTAATTCAATGGTTTTTATGCTGTGATTGTAGGTGAAGTATAGGTACGTGTTGCTTGCGTCTTCGTTGACTGCTGGAGTAACAGAGGTGCCATCTACTAAGACAATCCAGTCGCCTTCGCTGTGCAGCAGCTCTTTGGGAATAGTTACTCTACAGAACCCTGACGTTCCACTTTCACCCTCCACGTTAAACCGGAAGAAAGCTCCTTCAGTCGGGTCAAAATAGAAACCTGAAACCGTGGAGTTACTTATGCAATCAACAAAGTATTGTGTTTGTTCCCATGTACCAGCATCGAATGGATGTATGGGAGCTATAAGCGGATAGTTATCTTGGTTGTTTTCGTTGATGATGTATGGTGTGTCGCCTATTCCGTCTCCGTCAGTGTCTGTGCCATTGTAGTTGCTCCAGTAGTTTCCTTCCTTTCCGTCATCCAAAATAGTGATAGCTTCCGATAGAAGCTGGTGGTAAATGTTGTCAATGAGGTTGTTGTGCAAAATCCTGTTATCAGAAGAATCGCCGATGTGGATACCTAGATCGTTGTCTGTTATAGTGTTCCCATAAATAGTGGTGTGATTTGAATATAAATCCACGATGACGCCATATTCATGGTTTGTTACGTTGTTTCTAGAAATTGTGTTATAGTTTGAAGAAGAAGCGATGTTGATACCGCTATATTCGTTGTTTGTTATAGTGTTTTCAGAAACAGTGTTATTGTTTGATTCTTGAACTATAGTTATTCCTTCACCGCTGTTTGTTATCGTATTTCTTGAAATAATATTGAAGCTTGAAGACTGCCAGACGCCGATACACCTGTCGTTGTCTGTTAGGGTGTTCCCATAAACACTGTTATCATTAGATTGATAGATGAAGATGCCTGTGTTGATGTCAATTATGGTGTTTCCAGAGATAGTGACATTAGAAGACCCAAGCAGATAGAACCCACAATCACCATTCTGGATTCTGAACCCGCTGATTTCAACATTGTCTACGTTGGTAACGTTAACAACTGAAGTGTCTCCTCTTCCGTCAATTATCGTGGTGCTGCTGTCTTCTCCTATCAGACTTACGGACTTGGTTACTGCTACGTTTTCATAGTATCTTCCCGCATCAACCAGAATGGTGTGTCCACTCAAGGTTTCGGGAGCGTCTATCGCATCCTGAATAGCCGAATAATTCAAGCCAGTGTCAAGATTGTGAACCGAGTCCGTAGGAGGAGGCAGATATTCTACAACCTCAAAGTATATCGGTCCTGCGAGGAAGGGGAGATACCAGTCTTCGCCCATCACTTGTCCAGGGTAAGCGAGCTTAGCCGAGTATGTTCCAGTATATGGAAAAGCTACAGACATTACCACTCCTCCCGAGCTGTCAGCCATAAACGGACCAAGAGTTTGCATTGACTCATCAGGCATTACAATGGTAACCGTGATCCATTCATAGTGATAACCGCTCGGTGGGTTAGGCGAAATATCAAATGCGATGTAAACTCTGTCACCGACAGCGACAGGGTTAGGGAACGCCTCAAAAACTGCAGCCGACGGTTTCACATCTTCAGCTTTAACCGTTGGAACCCCAATTATGGACACGATAACAGTCAAAACCAGAAACAAAAAGATAGCAGACAAGATTTTGTTACTACGAATTCCCATTAGTCACTCCTCAAAAATTTTCTTCTCCAAATTCCTTCCACTCCCCCATTCAAACAATCACTTTAGATACAACTCGATATATGATTTCTGGTCTGTTTTTCTGGCTCTACCACGAGCCATCAGCTTTCCTTTTTCAAGGCAACATCTAGGTATGTGTTAAATAATTCAACGCCAGTTGATTCGCTTCTGTCTCCACAATAGTTTGTACAAACTACAGTTACCCAAATTCTTATTATCTTGTCCACCTGAAACTGTGCTGAGGAAGTATTCTGCATGGAAGGTCCAACGATTAAGGGTGAATCCTTCAAAGAAATCGTTATACTGGAGCGTACCCGCTTCAAGACTGTGGATGATCTGGCACGCTTCGCAAGCATTGCAGTGGGAGGAAAAACAACCGGAGTCTACTGGGCGAACGGAGTCGTATTCATCTACTATCCGTTACCCACCTCAACCGAGATTGCCGCAAAGGCTCTCATCGAAGAAAAAAAGGTTTACTGGGCCTTCGTAAGTTACGCGCTCATGCCCCAATACAAGCCGATAATAGAGACAAAAGAGCGGATCGTGGTTCCCGTCATTGACATGTCCACCAGCAACCTGTTTAGCAAGGTCGCTGAATGGCTAAAGCAACAGCCTTAAACCCTTTTTTCAGCCAACTTTTTGTTCGCAGCCCGGGCTATTCAGAGAACCGGTTTTTTGATCTTTCCATGAACGCCTTCAAGTACTGACCGAACTTTCCGCATTTCTTCAAGTAGAGACCATAGTCTACAAGGACAGCCATGCCACGAGCCGCATCCTCAGGAGAGAAATAGGCAGGAATGCCCAGCTTGTCAAATCTTGAACGGATGTGAAGAGCCATCTCAGTTTCGCCCACATCACAAGCGACAACAGGTTTGACGCAATTTTTGGTCAGCTCTGCCACCCTGTCAACGAAGTCCTCCTGCAGGGCGGGAAGATGATGCAAACCCAAAACAATGACGCCGTCAATTTCGGGGTCTTCGAGAAGAATCCGGGTGCCACGCTCAAACATTTCAGAGGTCACCGATCCGGTTAGGTCGACAGGATTAAAGTTAGTTGCAAAACGGGGAATCTTTCCCTCCCTTTTAAGCGCCTCAAACTTCCCGATTGTCTCATCAGAAAGCCTCTTCACGTTCAGCCCCTGAGCCACACACTCGTCAACAGCCATGATTCCCGGTCCTCCAGCATCAGTTATTATCGCAACATTGTTTCCGGCAACCGGAGGCTGAAAAGCCAAAGCTTTACCCATATCAAAAAACTCCTCAAGATCACCCGCCCTTAGAACCCCAACCTGCTTGAAGGCGCTGGAGTAGATATTGTCAGAGCCGGCAATGGCTCCTGTGTGGGATGCAGCTGCGCGGGCTCCCGCCTCTGACCGTCCCACCTTCAAGGCAACAACAGGCTTCTTGCAGGTGACTTTCCTCGCAACCTCCATGAACTCTCTTCCATTGTCTATGCTCTCAGAGTAGAAGAGAATAACCTGCGTTTTAGGGTCATGCAGCAGGTAAGCAAGCATCTCCGACGCGGTGACATCCGCCTTGTTTCCGAAACTCACAAACTTGCTTACCCCCATCTGTTTACCAGTCAGATAGTCCAAGGCGGCAGCGCCGAAGGCACCGCTCTGAGTCACTATAGCTATGGGACCAGCCATGGGGCGGGGTGTGGCAACCACCTCATCTCCCGTAGTGAGGGTTTTGGTTTCGGGAAGAAACAGCATGTCCACGCCAGTTTCTGAGTCGAAGACGCCTAGACAGTTTGGTCCGAGAACTCGGATTCCCGCATTTTTGGCGATTTCGGTTACTTCTTCTTCTAGCTCGTGGTTTCCAATCTCGCTGAATCCTGCGGTGATTATTACAGCTGCCTTCACTCCCCTTTTCGCGGTTTCCCGCATAACTTGTGGAACGATTTTGGCGGGAACAACTATGACTGCCAAATCCACCTCGTCTTTTATGTCCAGTATTGAGGGGTAACAGGTGAAGCCTTGGATGGTTTTTTCTCCGGGGTTAACAGGGTACAGTTTTGCCTTGAACAGGTTTCTTTGCTTGTTGATTACAAAGTTTTTGAAGATGACGTGTCCTGCCTTCATGGTTCTGCGGGAGGCGCCTATAACTGCAACTCCCCGTGGCTCAAAGAAGGTACGCATCTGCTCTACTGTCGATTCCATTTTTCTCTTCTCCATAACAGGTAACTTTTAGGTTACTGTTTCATTTGCGTTTTGGGTCTTATAATTACTATGGGGCGATGCTTCACGCTGCTGAGCATTTCCCAAGTTACGTCATTTAATCCAACTTTGAAGTTTTGGGCCATGTCCCAGACTGTTTTGCCTGCGCCGCTTCCCCGTGTTCGGTTAGCTAATTTGGCGATTTCAATAGCTTCTTCGGCTGATATTGAGGGTCCAGCAACCGCCAATGGGGTGGCTCTTTTCTTTAATTTGAGAGACCTGCCAGCCAGGTATGCCAAGAATCCTCCGATTGAATATATACCCTTCACTGGTTTTGGGCGAGGAGTAAAATGGAACCCCATAACCGAGTAGATTTTGTCCGTGTCCACGATAACAACAGTCACATTTTTTTGAAGTTCAAATCCGATTCTCTCCCTCAGTTCCTGAGCAACCACTTGGGCATTTTCTAATGGAAGGCTCACGTAGGAGTAGGGAAGGTTGCTTCCGTCGATGGCGCCCTCTGAGCCGAGCATCAGGGCTTGCAGAAAACCGCTCTGCTCTAGGGCTAGCTGCTTGTGAAGGCTCCCCTCCTCAGCGGGGTATGACCTGAGAAACTCTATGGTTTTCGGTCTCAGGTGACATACTGGTCCCAGAATGTATGGCCAGACAATCCGCATCCAGTATTTGGCTATGTAACGTGCAAGCCTGCTGGGTTCCACAGTTTTTTCGTCAATTAGGTTGCCCAGCGCTGTGGAGACTGCTTTTTCGGAGACGGTTACGAAGTCTCCGTCAGCCACTATGTTTTCTATGGCTTCAATTATGTCTTTGATGTAATTGTCTCCCGGCTTCCAGTAATGGGATTCAACCGCAAGAGCCCTGTATCTGCCAGCCACTTTACATCACGGCTAATGTCGTGTTCTGTTTTCTATGGGGTTACCCGAAATAAATAGGTGATAGGCTGGTTAACGTCTTTATTTACATTCATTGCGTAGTTGTTTGATAGTAGCTTCTGTCGTCGCCGAACGCATAGAAGTGCCCGTTTCGGAAACTGACATCTACTCCACCATAGTCTACACCATCAAGGGTGTACCTCCAATCAAAGGAGGACGAAAACGAGTTAACAGACACCGTAAGCTTCAGGTTACCCACCGTTTTTGTAGAGTTTTCCGTAACATCAACCACATCTAACAGGCTCCTCATTGCCTCCAATTCTGAATCTCCAGAGTACTCCTGGTATCTTTGAAGAAAACCGTTAGCCAAGTCATGAAGGTCGGTAGACTGCGATTCAGTGTAGTGTGGTGAGCCTTCCAGTATGCGTACAAGGCACCATGACAGAGTGTTGTTTCTGAATTTGAAGAGCACATCTATTTTGCTTGTTTCGGATTCAAGCGTGTATTTTCCAGTTACTTGGGCAAGACCATCCAGCCAATCGGGGTACGTCACTGAGGTTCCCAACTGGGTCACGTCATATTTTGCTATGTCTAGGCTAACCACCTCTTCCAAGAAGACCAGCACCTCATCTGCGTCAGAGCTTTCTGCAAAGTATACGGTAGGCAAGTACGCAAACAAAACCGCCAACACAACAACAAGAATCAGAGGCAAACACAATTTTTTAGTTAACCGCCTCATCCGCCCTCTCCCTCCCCTCTTAGCAGCTTAAGGTTTCCGTCGCCCCACACACGCATGTAACACACCACAGACTGCCCCGCATTATCGGCGTCTGCCATAAGATATCCGGTGTAAAGTTGGCAGTCTCCGAAGGATGATTGCCAATGCGTCTCTTCCGCTGCTGCGTCAAGAGCATCGTTTACTGTCCAGCCATCATACAGTGCATACTTGAAGAATAGGGACGCAAAATCGCCGTAATCGAAGTCAGCATACCCTGTTTTGTTGCTGAACCAGATCGAGAAAACGTCGAAGCCTATGAAGCAATGGTTGCTGCCGTCAGGGGATGCGTAGCCGTCAGCCTCTAAGCCTGTTGTGTCCATCCAAGATGCCAGCATGCCAACGCTATGACCGTTCTCGTCTATTTCTCCTATTTTATCTTCTGCTCCGTAGCCGCATGTCCACAGAAACACAAAATCGTGGGTTCCAGAGCTCACCCGGTCATGTATCAGATAGTCTACAATGTATTCTTCTCCATAGCCCCCGGCAGCATAAAGAGTCCAATGTTCCCCAAATTTGCAATTCTCCACATCACAATGGGTGCCTAGGCTGTGCCCTTTATAGAAAATCGCCGTGAAGTTGTAGTTTTCTTCGCAGTAACTGACATTACTGTAAACTTGGTCTGGTTGTGTGTCGTTTCCCCAAAAATTTTCATAATAGTCATAGGCATGCGCATCAGCAAAGAAGCCGTAGATGGTGTCGCAGACGTCTCTGGATGCGTTGCGTTCGGTTTCTCCGCCCATATATGTTTCGTCAGCGTAGTCCAGAGTGCCCCAGATTATGAAGGCAGAGCCCTCATTTTGTCCGTCTCCGTGAGAGCCAGTTTCGTCATCGATGGATAAGATAAGGGTTGAAAAAACTAAGGACACCGAAAGCAGCACACAGAGGATCAGGGCAACAGTTTTCTTCATTTGATTCTTTCCCTTTTTTCAGGTTCTTTAAATCGCCAAGTTATCATATAACCATGTTTTTCTTAAAGTTATAAACTGTATTAACGTGGATTCAATATGACAGTAACGTTGGCTGTTGACAAATCAGCAACCATTCTTTTAACAGTACAGAATGGGTGCAGATGCCATTTAATAGGCTGGTCAGTTTCGGATAGGCTCCAAAGAGAGGAACCAAAGAGCAGACGGGCTGAGCTTCTGCAGTCGATGGAACCGTTTAAGAACCTCGAAAGCGTTATGTTTTAAAGGCAACCACAAAAAGTTGGTGTTTTTATCATTGTCTGAACTAAATTGGAAAGCAATCATCGAAGCCGCAGTAAAAGTTGAAGAACAATCCATTGCCCTTTACACTATGGCGCTAGAGAACGCCAAATACCCATCATCCAAGGTTTTCCTCAAACAGCTGGTAGAAGAGGAAAGGGGACACAAAAACAAGCTTGAAGCCATACTGAACGACAAAAACAAACTTTCGGAGCTGGGTTCCCACGGCGGTGCTGTTCAAGACCTCAAGATCGTTGACATGCTGGAGGACACTCCGCTTTCTGAGGGGGCGGATTACGAGGCTATACTTGTGTATGCGGCGAAACGGGAAAAGAGCACATATGACTACTACAAAACGTTGGCTCTGGGACTCAGAGGAACAAAGATGGGTGAACTGTTCTCTAAACTGGCACAGGAAGAGCTGTCTCACAAAAACAAGCTGGAGAAAGAATACGACGACTGCATACTAACAGAAAACTAAACATTCAGTTTAGAGTTTATGCGTTGACCTTCACCCCTTCAGTTTTTGGATAAAACCGCTTATCTGCGCGGATTAACAGCTCTCGTCCCCGGTCAACTTCTTCTGGTTACCAAACAAAGTTTTATTTCTTAATTCCCCAGTTCTCTAGTTACCACAGTCAAATCTACTTGGAGCAATGACCATTATGGAGGCTGCACAATTTTCGGGTAAACTGAATCTGTCATACTTGAGAATTGTTTTGTGGGACAATCTGCCTTTGCTTGGGATTCTGTTCGGCTTCATCTTGATGTCGGTTGCCACAGGACAATTCAGCAACTACGATTCACAGTTGGAGTACACCGCCGCGTTGGGTGTGATCGAGTGGGGTTTGCCTTACATCGAGTTTGGTCACTTCATCAATCAGCCGCCGCTGGGCTTCTACACTGGAGCACTGTTTCTCAGATTCTTCGGTTCATCCTACGCTGTGGCTGTAACCGCTCCAACGTTGTTTGGTGCCGGATGCATACTCCTGCTTTACGAGATTGGCAGAGTCCTTTATGGAAAGCAGACAGGCTTGTTCGCGGCAGCCATTTTCGCATCTACTCCATGGCACATTGTGCTCTCCAGAAGCTTCCTCATCGATGCGCAGTGCCTTTTCTTCAGTTTGCTCTACCTGCTGGTGGGCATCTATGCAACAAAGAGGAATTCAGCGAAGCTGCTTTTGTTGTCAGGGGTATTTTTCGGTGTTGCCTTTCTGACTAAGGCGTTTGCCGTGTTCATGCTGGTTCCGCTCGCGATATTCTACTTTTATGCTGGACCAAGAAATCTCAGGCGCACTTTTATGGGGGCACTTTTTTTTGTGCCTGCATTAATTTTCACTTACTTGTGGTATGAAATAATATCGACGAGAGGATTCTTCGTCGCCTTCACCCATGACGACTTCCACTTCTTCATTACTGGTGCTGCACCCTCACCCTTTTTTGTTGTCAATTATCTTCTTGGCGCGTTAGGCGTGTTAGTCTTGGCTGCAGGCGCCGTGTCTCTGCTGATTTCTTTTGCGCGCAGAAAAAATCTGGGAAAACTCTTCGTCTCTGATTTGCTTTGCTTGGCAACCGCTGCCGCAGTTTTAGGCGTGAACATGTTTTTGGTGCTTGGAAAGAATCTGGTATGCCCCTACAACAATCCCATCAAGTATGAGTACCAGTTTCTGCCGCTGTTCTGCCTGCTTGCCGCTTCGCTGCTAAACAAACTCTATTCACTCGACTTGGCTGATTTAGGGGGCAAACGACGCAAACTGGTTTTTCTTGTCACGCTTTTTGGGTTAGTTTTGATAGGTGCGTCGATGATTCAGAACGTTCATGTTTTGAACGGCTACACCACACAAACTGGGATACGATTTAACGTGGAGGGCGAAATGGGCTACTCCTTTGAGCATGCCGCGCTGAACGTGGCACCTCACATTTCTTGGGCGGTTCAGTGGTTAGGCTTCGCTATTGTTGCTTTAAGTCTTCTTTGGGCAAACAGAAAAAGACTGAAAACGTTAGGCGCCACGCTTAGACAATTATGATCAGTTAATATTCAGTCATCAAAGAACGGATTGAAGTTTCTTTTTTTCTTCACCCGCTGCTATGTGGGCTCTTCGAATGGGCTCAGGCAGCCGATATTTTCCCGTGCATTCCAGCACGATTTCTGTTGCTCTCTTCAATGACACCCTGTGACCAACGCTGACGTAAACAGGCTTCGTTCCCTGTTTCGTGACCACCTCAGCGCCTATAACCTTCCCCTTATACTTAAGCGGCGCCCACCCACCCTCAGCATTCTGCTCCACTCTTCCGCACAGCAGACTCTTCGCCACCCCAATAGTTGGCTTGTCCAGAATCAAGCCCAGATGAGAAGCAAACCCCAGACCGTAGGGATGAGCGAACCCTTGACCATCAACCATGAAAACGTCCGGTTCGCTGTGAAGCTTTTTTATCGCCGAATAAGCGGGCGGGATTTCCCTGAAGGACAGTAGGGTGGGAATGTAAGGAAAACGGGTTTGGACGTGGGCAATCTGGCACTCAACCTGAGACAGAGTGCTAGCATCTAGGACAGCCACTGCACAGACAGATGTTCCCTCCAGATATGCAACATCTACCCCAGCCACGTAATCAACAGTCTCAGGCAACGTATCCTCGAAGAGGAGCCTCTTGGACATTCGCAGCTGCATTTCATGGGCCTTTTTGACAGAAAACTTTGGATTAAGCTTCGGCAATTCTTGCTTTAACCCTCAAACTGCTTAAGGTTTCGGGCTTTTCAGTCTTGGCTTTCCTTTTTGATTGTCTTCTCTAACTTGGATATGGATTGTTCTAGGGCGCTTCTTCGAGCCTCGCTGGTGATGTCGCCTCGGGTGATTTCGATGAGGTGCCGGGCAACGTCGCCTTTTCTTCTCAGACCCTTAATGATTATGTAGGCGTCATCCAGAGCCGTCAGTTCAGAGTAGATGTGCTCCATCTTTTCCAGAGTTTTCTCAGCCGCCTCAACGTTTCCCCTCCGAATCAAATCGAGTGCTCTACGTCTGAGCTCCCCAATCACGTCTCCCAAGGACAGCACATAGGGAGTCAGGGGAACATCAATTTCTTTGGGAGTCACAAATCGGTCTTCCTGAATCAAGGTGAGCAGTATGTGGGCTTCAGCATGTTCCTCAAAGGCGGCTCCAACCGAGCCGCTGTAAAGCAGGTATGGGTGATCTTTTGCTGTCTCCTGAAGCTTGACGAAGAGGCTCTTCGCCTCTTTAAGCATGGCTTTGGCGTCATCAAATCTTTCTTGGTGAGTAACCTGTATTGCCTGTTTAGAGAGGCGCGTTGCCTTTCGCATGTCCCTCTGAATCTCTTCCCGCACTTCATCTCGTTCACTCAACTCTTTCTGAATCTTTTCCAGAATCTCCTTCAACGACATAATTTTCACAGCCAGAAACAATTCAAAATGAAGCTTAGGCTAACTTAATAGGCTTTTCCAAGCGGCTGAGCAGAACCACCCTGCTGTCGGCAGATTCATCCAGTATGTTGTAGCCCATTTCATCAGCTAGCTGAGCCGCGAACTCTCTGATCTCCGGGTGAGTCGGCGTGTTCTTGTATCCCAAGCGTAGCCTTGAAAAGCCCACATGCATGTAAGCTTTCGGCTCCACGTAGGTGGGGTCAGCCTTTCTGATTAGCTGAGCGTAAACTTCGGGATGTTTCAGATTCACATGCCGCGCCAGAGTCAACCTGATCACCGTGGGGCACTTGAAGCTGGGAAGCAACTCTAAGGTTTCGTTCAGTTTCTTCCAAGCGTCTGGAACATGAGGACGGCAGACCTGAGTGAACGTTTTCTTGTCAAAGGCTGAAACCGAGATGTACAGTTGTGTGGGTTCCTCGCTTAAGCTGGAGAGGGTTTCTGGAACTGTTCCGTTGGAAACCAAGAAGGTGGTGAAGCCTCGTCTGTGAAAGCCTTTGATTAAACCGTCCAGATTGGGGTAGAGGGTGGGTTCCCCTGCTAAGCTTATGGCTGCATGCTTGGGTGTGGTTGCCTCTAAGCGTTTAGTTTGGTCCGCGTTGGGTGTTGCCTTGTATCCGCTCAGAATCCGTTTCTGCTCTCGGATGCACCCCTCGATTATGTCCTCAGGGTCATCCCATTCTGGCAGCCGGGTTTCATCCCAACGTAAGTCATGGTCGCCGCTCTGGGCGCGCCAACAAAAAACGCAGCCTAGGGTACAATGAAAAACTGAGGGGGTCATCTGCAGGCACTGGTGGCTTTTTATTCCATAAAATTTCTGTTTGTAGCAGCTTCTGTCCTGAACTATACTGTTGTAGAGCCATCTGCATCGTTTGACAGCCGAGTGGCTTCCTACCAGATGGTATTTCTGCCGCTTCAGCATGGCAATTATCTCGTCAGGAACTAAAGACTGCAATGTTTTCAATCCACCGATCTGTTAGAAGGATAAAGATTAAATCGTGGTAATAAAATCTACGTGGTGCTGAAAGAGGTGTTAAGGCGTGAGTTACAAGAAAATTGTTAAGATGATTCCCGTTGAAAAACGAGAAGAGCTTTCAGACAAACTCCTGAACTATCTGCTAAAAACTAAGAATGAAAAAAATATGCCCAGCAGCATGGCAAACTGTTTCCTCAGCCAATGGCAAACAGGCACATTCGAAGACGAAACTGGTCTTGCAGTCCTCCTTGAGGCAACTGCACTGGTTGAACTTGAAAAAACCACAGCGTTTCTGGAGCAGGAACTGCAGTTGGCGGATGTAGCCAAAGCTGTTAAAGAGGCTGCAGCATAAGGAGTTGTTTTAATATGGTAAAGTTTGGAATAGAATTTGTTCCCAAAGAAGCTTACTGGAAGACAGTCTATTACGCTGTCCAGTCTGAGAAGAGAGGCTTCGACAACCTCTGGATAACAGACCACTACAACAACCGCAACGTATACACCACTCTTGCAGCAACGGCAATCTACACCAAAAAAATCGTGTTCGGCCCAGGAGTAACCAACCCCTTCCTCATCAATCCCCTCATGACAGCCCAGTCTCTAGCATCATTGGATGAAATGGCTCCGGGACGAGTGGTGCTAGGCATGGGCGCAGGAGACAAAACCACTCTTGCATCCACAGGAATAGAAGCGACAAAACAATTGTCAGCGGTTGTAGACGCCATCGCAATCTTCAAGGCGATGCTGGAAGGAAAAAGCGTCACTTACGAAGGAAACGTTTTCCAAGTGAAGGGCACCAGATTCAACTTTAAACCCAGAGGACAGATTCCAGTTTACATAGGAGCTCAGGGACCCAAGATGCTTGCTGCCGCCGGAAAAATCGGCGACGGCGTGTTGATAAACGCTTCCCACCCCAAAGACATAGACTACGCTGTTGGGCAGATAAAGATGGGAGTCAAGGAAGCGGGAAAGAAAATGTCCGACGTAGATGTCACAGCCTACACATCCTTCTCGGTGCACAAGAAACCTGAAAAAGCAATGCAGGCAGCTTCTCCAGTGGTTGCATTCATAGTTGCCGGCAGCCCAAACGTGATACTGGAAAGGCATGGAATAGACTTGGCTAAGGCAGACAAGATTCGGGGAGCCCTAGCGAAAGGAGACTTCGGCGGAGCCTTCGGTTCAGTTTCTCCGAAAATGATGGAAGCCTTCTGTATAGCCGGCACTCCTGACATGTGCAACGAAAAGATCAGCAGACTGCTTAAGGCAGGAATAACCCAGTTCGTTGTAGGGTCACCAGTAGGTCCCAATGTTCGAACATCAATTGACCTCATAAGCGAACAGGTAATACCCCACTTCAAAGAGTAAACAACACCAAAACATGAATCCGACAGGGCAACCCAAAAGTTAGCCTCAATAAAAGAGGAGCTAACTTCACCTACTTCTTTCCTATATGCTTAACAAAATAATCCTGAATTGTAAAGTGGAGCGGAAAAACAAAAAACTTATAACTTTCATTGGTTGAAGCATAGTTTGCTGATGGCTTTAACCTCAAAGAATTTTTGCTTATGTGAAGGACGTGGCACATATTGGCTGAAACAAAATATTGTTCTTCCAAATGTCGTTTATTTAGATGCATAAAAAGAGCAGTCATCTACCAAGGAAACAAAGTGTGGTGCAGATGGACCGATGAAGAATGCAACATAGCAAACTGCAGCTACGCAACATGCGCAAGGAGACAGCTGCTGCCCGGCGGGGTATGCGGCGAATCCGTGAAACGCAAAACAGTTGAGAAGACACTTGAAGAAGACCTGATTCCATCTGTGAAACTCAAAGGCAAAGCGTTACGAAAACTAGGAGAAAAAGAAATCTTCTAGGGCTTTAGTTGCTTGCCTGAAAACCGTTAAGGCACAAAAACTGCTGCTGCCAGAACCGTTGTCCACTGACCAGTTTTTTCTCCCTTCGCTGACTGCGTTATGTTACTGGTTTTGATGATCATTCCGCTGGTTTTGAAGATCTGCTTCTTCTCGTCCCAAGCTTTGTCAGAGTCGAACGGAATCCCCATTGTTGTCGCCAGCATCGTTGCCGCCAAATCCTCTGCATAGTCTCCCGCTGCTTCGGCTGATTGACCGCAGGAATGATGCTCAGAGAGATACCCATAACTGTCCTTGTTTGACGGAATCGCAACTCCGATAGAGGCTGCGATTAACCGTTGGGGCTCTTTAATAGAATTTTTGGACAGAACCGTAAAAGTTATTTCTCCAGGCTGTAGCATCTTCAAACCCTGCTCTTTCGGGATCAGTTTGCATCCTGGCGGTATTATGCTTGAAACAGTCACTATGTTGCATCTGTGGATTCCTGCGCTTCTCAGGGCTAACTCAAAGGATGCCAAACGCTCCTTATGGCTGCCTACGCCCTTAGTTAGGAACATGTATTTCGGAATCATAACGGTCACTACCCTGAAAAGAGTTTATTTAGGCTTCTTTGTTTAGCCAAAAACCCAAGTTATCCTGTGGAAACCCGCTTCACTACGGGCGGTCTCTTCTTCTTGAGAACACGGTAGCCGCAAAAGGTGCATTTTATTCCTCCACCGCGCAACTCAAGCTCTTCTGTTCTAACTTTAGCGCCACATTTCACGCATTCATAAGTTAGTCCACGTGAAGCCTTCCTTGACATTACATAAGCCTCTAAACTGGGTAACCATGTTTCACAGGATTTAAATGTTTTCCATTTCGAAAACGCAGCAACACCAAATAAATGGAACAAATCATCAAACGCGTAGCTGTTTTCTCAGAGATTCAAAATCATCTCCGCCAAAACTTTAGCACCGTCTTTCAACACTGGAATTTTGTTGTTCTTCGCCTCCTCTATGGCATCTAATAAACTTTCCAAAGTGATGTCTGAAACAAAAGTGGCGCCTACTTTTTTGGCGAAAATTGTTGCGTCTCTTTTTCCGACCGTGCGTTTCCACTCTGGATTGAGCACCATAACTGCGGGTTTCTGGTAAACAACTGATTCTAGCGCGGTGAAACCAAAATGGGTTACAATAAGCTCTGCTCCTGCCAGAAGTTCAGGAAATTTTGAGGAGTAGCGCATGATTTTCCATTCGGGATGACGCTTCCTGTAGGGTTCAGGGTTGATTTTTCCTGTCTGCAAAACTACGTTCTTTAGGTTGCTTTCGTTTACTGCATCAAATAATTGCTTGTGTCCTAGTGTTCCGCCAGTTACCAGTATGTAGCCTCCATTCCAAGGCTTAATTTCGGGTCTGTGAAACAGGGGACCAACAACTGTGCCTTTTAGCAACTTTTTTTGCTCAGGCCACTGTAAAGCCGTGATTGCTGAGAAGGGCTGCAGAATACGGGCAGTTAGTGATGCCCGCGTAAAACGAACGTCTCCTTCAATGTTGATTATTTGTATTCTCTTTGAAAAAGCCGTGAATGCGGGGGGGATACAAAAGTTGCTGCCTGTGCTCACCGCAACATCGAAGTCTCTTGTTACTTTTTTCATGGAAACCGCGAAGGCTCGGGCTAAATTGTAGGTGAACTCTGCTGTGGGTGTTTTGGCTCCACGAGGCTTTGGTATGTAATCAACCTTGCCGAACCCGCTTAATCTTTTGTAGCTTAGGTTGTCTCCTTCTGGAATCAAAAAAAGCATGGATGCCTTGTCTTTCAGCCTCTGGGCTAACGCATAAGCGAAGCCGGTGTGTCCTCCGCCACCTGCCAGTATCAAGATGCGTTTCTCTTTTTCCAAGAATGCTCAGCCAAGCGAGTTTTTGACTCCAACAGAATATAAAGTTGTGCATGCCTCATCAAGCTTGGGTTGTTGCCTTTAGGGGGAGACAAGTGTTAAATATCCAAATGGGAACATACGTTTTTCCACGTTTGGAGTTGTTTTAGTATGGCAAGGCGTCAAAGACCATCCATTCCGCTTATAATCCTTTTCATTATACTCCTGTTACTGTTTCTGTTTGCAGGTACAATAGTTGATCTCATAAGTAAGTGGACAGCTCAAGGAACGTTTACGTTTAGCTATACGACAGGGAACGATCCAATAGTGTCCATCGATTACACGTTGCCCCAAGATTTAGCTGACGCAATGGCTCCAGAACAAGTAGAAGGATGGGCTGTCAATTTAGAGGATAACATTCTCAGCTTGACGGATGGAACCTTGAATTCAGGGGAATCAGTTACGGTTGGTTATCGGCTGGCGCGGTATATAAAAGGAGGCACAAGAGTCATCACAGCAACTGCCACGACAGCAAATGAAACCACATCAACTACCGAAAGTTCCTTGCATGTACCTGAAGTATTTCCTTTAGCCCTTGCAGAGATGCTGCATCAAAATGCAATCTGGCTGCTGGTGCTCGCCATAATAGTGCTCGTGATCATAATTGTCCTATTCATTATGGGCGAGAAGAAGGATGAGGAGCAGGAACAAAAAGAGGAACCTAGTCCAGCAAGCCCTGAAGAAGAGGGGAAGGATTTTCCTGAAGAGAAAAATTATAGTGGTGTGAATCTTCAGCAGGGTGATGTTAAACTTGATTCTGATTGGAATGAAGAGGATGATAGTTCTACCGCTTGAAGCCACACAAAACCAATATCAAGAGAAAGAAATTTTTTAGCAAAAGAAAGTAGGTCAGAGCCTAACGACAACCGTTATTTTACTATTATATCCTGCAGTCCTTTTTTCTAATGACAACCCCACCAATTCGAGTCCAGAACAAAATGGGGACATCAGCAACCTCCCCATTTTTTGATTTTTATGTACATATAAAGAGAACGCCGTAAAGGATGCAGAGGCGGTACAAACAGGCAAGAGTGTAAAATAAGGCACTAGTTAATAGGAAATTTTTTGTCTCTTTTTAAAGATTAAAAATCCGATAACCAGCATCAAGGCGACTATACCCAGCGCTGCAAAAAGGGGATAGGGAATAGAAGCGGAATCTTTTGCGATAGACCATATTCTCAAATCAGGGTCACACAAACCGGACATGCCCATGCAGCCAACAGTCACTATCTCAACTGTGCCATCTTCATCCACATCACCGATAGCGACGTTCCAGGCAACAACGCCATCGCCGATTGTCCAATCCTTGTTTTGTTTCAATGTTAAAGCCTCGCCGTTCCAGCTCCAGACCCTAAGCTGAGCCGCATTCGGAGTAGCCTCAGTGTTGTTGAAGCTTCCGTAAACTGATGTTAACCCGCTGGTCACTATGTCTACATGCTCGTCGTCGTTAACATCATCTATTGCTATGGCTTTGATTTCTGTAATGTCCTCCGTAATCCACTCGTGACTTTTCTCCAAAATCAAAGCGTGCCCATTCCAATTCCAGATTCTGAGTTGTGCATTAATTTTTTCGCCGTCATACGTCCATCCGCCTGTGACTATCTCTGGTGTGTCATCGTCGTCAATGTCGTCCACTTTCAAGTTGTTAACCATAGTATTTCCCATAGGGCTTCCACTAATTGTCACCCCATAAACGCCCTCAACCATGCGCCACTCCTCATTCGCTTCCAAGGTCAACTCTGTTCCATTCCAATGCCAGATACGCAGTTGACCGCTACTATTCATCAGGTCGTTATCGAAGCCTCCTGTGACGATTTCGGTTTCGCCATCGTTGTCCAAATCGTAGGCGTACACTGAATACGCATATGCTTCATTCATGGCGCACCATTCTACGCTCTTCTTTAAATCGAGCCTATTGCCATCCCACTGCCATATGCATAGTTGAGCAGAAGATGTGTGTTCGCCATGTGCTCTGCCGGCTGTGAGTATTTCTGGTGCACCGTTTTGGTCCACATCGTTGACGAATATTGAACTAAACGATATATCTTCACATTCGTAGCTGCCTTTCAAAACCAAGGCTTCACCATCATAACTCCACACTCTAAGCGAGATGTAACTACCGGCACTGTCTGTGACATGTCCTGCAGTGACTATTTCATTTGATCCGTCACCATCGGAGTCGGCAGCATAAATGGAGTGAATTGAGCCTGCCCAATTGCGGCTTTTTTCGCACGTGAAGTTTTCTCCGTTCCAGTTCCAGATTCTAAGCGGAGCCTCCAAGTTTACTCTTGTATCGTTTTCCACGTAATACATGAAACCGCCAGTAACCATTTCCATGACTCCATCACCGTCAACGTCGCCTACGAAAAAGTTGTGTGTATTAAAATTGCAGGTGCCACCCACGCCATAGGTTTCCCAATGCTGCTCCCACTCCAGAACTAGCCCACCAGATTCGGCTCTTACGTTACAATTTAGGGAAAAAACGAAAACAAGAAGCAGTAAGGTGAACAAACCGTAGTTGCGGGGGCGATACATCATATGGTTTTCTGCTTCAAAGAGACTTATTAGATTACCGCGCAAAAACGGGTACAAAGGTGCAATGATAGCGCCGAAGAGTGAGATTCCAACTCATGACATAGAATATTTCTTCCGCAACTCCCAAGTTTTTAAATAAATTCGGTTATGCTGTGTCGGTGGTTACGAAAGTGTTTCCTCTGCCTGAAAGGAAGTTGAATTGATATATATATCCTGAAATCCAGCCAACATCGTTAAGCGTTATTGTTTGGCTTTCTCCATCGTTGATGGTGACACCCAAATCGCCAATTAGTTGATCAACATTGTTGCCAGTCACTTTTACTTGACGAATTGTGAGGGCGTAACTTCCAGGGTTCGCTATAGTTAATACTATTTGGTTATCTGAAGCCCCTGATGTTCCTTGATAGGAAATGTCGGAAACCCACAAAGCTTCTGTTTGCATAGAATTAAAAGAAAATATGGTAATCCAACCGCTTACGGCTAAGCCCAAAGCCACGGTAACAGACAGCAAAATCACGGAAGCAATTGCCACGCTCATTCCCTTATTATCCAACTTTTTTTCTTTTTGTTTAGAGAACAAGGTAATAACCTTCCACCCTTAAGACAGGATTCATATACTATATCGTGATATATAATATATCATAAACCGATATAAAAAACTAACTGTTGTTTCCACCCCTGAAGACCCTTCCAAACATCCACTTTTTTCATTTGAAGGTATTTTTAGGTCATGTGCTTGAGGCATGAATACGAAATATAATGGATTATTAATGCTCTTCAAAAAGTATCCTAAATGGTTTCTAGGGCAGAAAATCCGGTAAGCAGAATTTTGTTTGAGCAAATGTTGCATCGAATCAAGAGACTCTCTAATGTATTGTTTCTGACTTTTGGCTCTAAAATAGAGTAAACCTCTTCTGTTTCATCGTTAGGCGAAATCTTTGTCCCACAGCAAGGACACAAAAAATCGCCTTTCCCTTCTAGATCTATTAAATTAATTTTATGCACCAATACCTGCTTCACTTTCAATCCTCCAGATATGCACCGCTAATGCCTTCGATAATTGACAAAAAAAGGGTTTTTGTCAAGAAAGTTTGACCAAAACTATCGTTTGGCTAGTCAAGAAAATTTGACTAAGCAAAAATCCAATTTTGGTTAGTTAAATAACTGTTTAGCTTTCTTATTGTGTGGGAAAGAAGGGCAGTTTCCTTGTCTTCTGCTCTAGGTTTATTACTTGCTGAACAAACATAAACTGTTATTTACTTGCTAGGTCAGTATGAAATGAGGGAGTTTCGTGAGCAAGGTTACTGTTCCTCCTACATCGTTTGTCGACAAAACGGCGGTCATCGGAGAGGGCACACGCGTCTGGAATTTTGTCCACGTTAGAGAAAACGCTGAAATAGGCAAGGAATGTGTTCTCGCCGACTACGTTTATGTGGGCAGAGCCGTAAAAATCGGAAACAACGTAAAGCTTGAGAACCGAGCAACCGTCTATCAGGGAGTAACAATCCGAGACAAAGTTTTTGTCGGTCCTCACGTCACCTTCACAAACGACCCCTATCCAAGAAGCTTCAGCACAGACTGGAAAATCCTGCCGACACTCGTGAAAGAGGGAGCCTCAATCGGCGCTGGAACAGTAATACGTTGCGGCGTCACCATAGGAGAATACGTTTTGATAGGCGCAGGCAGTGTAGTCACAGAGGACGTACCGCCCCACGCTTTAGCTTACGGAAACCCGGCTAGAATCAGAGGATTCGTTTGCAGATGCAGCAGAAAACTTGAGCCCGAAGAAAAAAAGAAAACCTGCGTTCTGATGAGATGCCAGTTCTGTAACAAAGAATACAAGATAGCTGTGGAAGATTATGCTAGACTAAAAAAAGGGGAGTGAAAGACTGCTGAACCGGAAGATTCCGATTGCAAAACCGAACTTTGGAGAAGAAGAAGAAACTGCAGTGAAGGAGGTTCTGGAATCAGGTATCCTAGCCTCGGGACCGCGAACAAAACAGTTTGAAAAAGAGTTTGCGGAATACATCGGAGTAAAACACGCTGTTGCCGTGACTAACGGAACCATAGCTTTAGATGTGTCGCTTAAGGCTCTTAAGTTAGGTCCCGGCGACGAGGTGATAACCTCAGCCTTTTCTTTCGTATCCTCCGGCAACTGTATACTGTTTCAGAGAGCAAAACCTGTCTTCGCTGACATAGACCCCAGAACCTTCAACATTGACCCCGCAGATGCTGCCAAGAAGATAACAGCAAAAACCAAGGCATTAATACCCGTCCACATGTTCGGTCAACCCGCCAACATGGATGCCCTGAAGGAAATCGCCGAAGACAAAGGAATCGCTTTGGTGGAGGATGCTGCCCAAGCCCACGGAGCCGAATACAAGGGACAGAAAGCTGGAAGCATAGGAGACATGGGCTGCTTCAGTTTCTACGCCACAAAGAACATGACAGCGGGCGAGGGAGGAATGATCACCACGAGCGACGCGGAACTGGCGAGGAAAGCTCGATTACTCATAAATCATGGGCAAAGCCAGAAGTATCACCATGACACCTTGGGCTACAACTACCGCATAACCGAGTTATGCGCTGCCATCGGATCAGTCCAACTCAAGAAACTTGACGAATTCAACACTAAAAGAAGAGAGAATGCACAGCTTTTGACGCAGGGAATCCGCAAGTTCACGGGTTTAACTGTGCCCCACGTAGATAAGGGTGTGAAGCATGTCTTCCATCAGTATGTTGTGAGAGTAGAAGACAACTATCCCAGAGGCAGGGACGAGCTTGCTGATCGTCTAGCCGAGAGGGGCGTGGGGGTTGCTGTTCACTATCCCATTCCAATTTACAGGCAGCCGCTCTATCAGAAGTTAGGCTACGAAGGGACAGCGTGCCCCAATACTGAGGACACTTGCATGCGGGTGCTAAGTCTGCCTGTTCACCCTCTGGTTGACGGGAAAGACATCGAATACATCTTAGATGTTCTGAAGGAAGTTTCCCAGAATCGGTGAAACTAATAGCGTTCATTTAGACGGATATAGAATAATTATGTGATGGTGAAGCATTTTGTTGGCAGCTTGTGTGTTCTTGTGTTTCTGCTTTTTCTTCCAGTGTTTTTATTTTTTCGCTCTTTTATGATCTTGGTGAACCAGAGGGCTTCAGGGAGTACTTAGAGAGGGAAGGCATATGGGTTTGAGGATTCGTGAGAGGTGCCGAGAGAGTTAAGATTTATTTCCTATGCAATATTCTAGGTAAAGGAGTGAACAGCGGATGAAGTTTGATATTATTTCATGGGTTAAGGATGGTGCAGGGCTCCTTCCTAGAACCTTGAAGAGGCTAGAGATGGCTCTGCCTTCTGAGTGTGTTCACCGGAAGATTATGATTAACGATCACAGCCAAGATGAGACTGCTTCGATTGGGAAAGATTTTAACTGGGAAGTCTATGATAACCCGAAGACGGGAATATTTTCTGGAGCTAATTACGCTTTAAGCAAGGTTGATTGCCCATTTTTTATGAGCTTTGAGCAAGACTTGCTTTTAGCTAGAGATTGGTGGCAGAAGATTTCGCCCCTACTCTCTCGCGAGAATGTGGTGGCCGCTTCGGGCGTACGTTGGATGGTAACGCCTCAGCCTCTTTTTGCTTTGGATTCCTATATTCACAATCGTGCAGTGAAATCTAAAGAGACACATTATGCTTCTGAGGATTTTCGCTATGGGAAATATCTCGACAATACTCTGTGGAGAACAGATGTTGTGCGAGAGTTAGGTGGTTTCCCTGAGATGCGTTGTAATACTGGGATAGATACAGTCTTGTCTTACCAGATTTATGCGAGAGGTTTAGAGTGGCTAGTTGATGAAACTGTGATTTCGACGCATTTGCGTTCAGGTGGAGTCCGAGAGTACCTTAAGCATACGATGTGGTATAGCAGTGGCTACAAAGAAATCCGTAATAAAGTGCGGAAGTTAACTGGTTTAGAGTTACCTAGCGATTTTAGGGCTATTCTGCGACCTGTCCTTACTTCTCCGATTAGAGCGCTGGATATTGCCTTAAAGACTGGAGAGCCTATGATAGTTATTATTTATCCAGTGCAGAGGTTGTTGGATTATATCAGCTACTTGAAGGGATATTCGCCATGAAATTGGATGCAGGTTGTGGAAATTTTCCAGCTGATGACGTGAATTGTGATCTCTATAGGATCGATATTGGTGGCGGCTACAGATCTAAAGCCGGCTTTTTTAGATTGGACGTTGATGCTAACCTTAAGCCAGAAATTTTAGCTGATGCCCGATACCTACCTTTCCGCAATGATACTATTACCGAAATCTACTGTTCGCATATACTTGAACACATACAAAATCCTAGACTTACCATAAGAGAAATAGCAAGGATTCTAAAATCTGAAGGTGTAGCTACGATTATAGTTCCAAATATACGATTCCCTTGGACAATATACTTGGGTTATAAATATGGGGGCACGCGTTCTCCTTTTGAAAAGCACAAGTGGAAAAGCACTCAGACATCCCTTAAGAAAATTATTAAGGATAGTGGTCTTGTTGCCTCAGAATTACAACCCTTGAATGGTCACGAAATGCATTGGGGAATAGAATGGATCTTGCTTGCCACAAAATTTCAATTTATCACCAGAATCATTCTTTTTTCGAAGAGAAAGATCAAATGGTTTGACAAAATTATCTGCATCATAAACAAAAGTTTTTATAAACATCTCGATAATCCACCCGAGCTAAAAATTCACACAATTAAACGGCTAACAGATAGGTCTCTATAAACAAAAATCTGTCTTTTAGATGAGGCGACAAAATTGAGTCAAGAACTACTTTCGGAGAATTGGTGGAATAACATTTCAAAGTTTGATGATTCAAAGGTTGTTGTGGCTTCGGGTGTAAGGTTTGCTGATGCGCCATGGCATTTGCGTTTCTGAATGGGAGAAATAATAGATGAATCTTGTAATTGTTGCTTGGCGTAAACTTTCATATCGCACTTTACTGTTAACTAAGGCTTTGCCACATGCGAAGCTATGGTTTTTCAGAGATTCAGTGCTCTATCTTCGCGCCATGTTCAACATGTTCATGAAATGCATAAAGCATAAACCTAATACGCTACTAATCCAGTTACCGCAAGGTCTTTTGTTGTTTGAGGCTGTGTTGCTCAAGAAACTACTGAGAATTCATGTTGTAGCAGATGTGCATACAGGCTTTATTTTTTGCAGTAGTTTGAAAGAGTATCTTTTGAATAGGTTCTTTGTATGGCTTCTTGGTTCCGTGGATTTAGTGCTTGTTCACAACGAACAAATTAAAGCTCTTCTATCTCCCACAGTTAGGAGGAAAACTATTGTAGTTTATGATCCGTGGATGTTCATTTCTATACACGATACTGAGGCTAGTGTTTTTGGTGATGAATATCTTGTTTTTCCAGCCTCTTTTTCACCTGACGAGCCATTAAGGGAGGTTTGTGAGTGCGTAAACAAGTTGGGTAAGGTTAAGTTGTTTGTCACGGGTGATTACAGTAGGCAACGGGAATTGCTTCGTTTCCGGTCTAAGTATGTGAGGTTTACCGGTTTTCTATCGCGGCGAGATTATGAAAATTTGTTGGTTAACTCAAGTGGAATCATCACTGGATCAAAACGCGAGTTTACCGTATGCATGAGTAGTTGGGAGGCTGTAGCTTACAAAAAGCCATTGTTTCTAACGGATACCGTTGCGTTGAGGAATGTCTTTAAGGACTATGCGGTGTTTTTCGATTGGAGAGACAACGAAAGTTTAGTTTCTGCTTTAAAATCGGATAAGAAAGATTTGTCCATGCCACGGAAGAATTTGTATAAGCTAACCTTGTCTAGTTTACAACAATTTGTCAACAGACCAGAGGTTCAGAACAGTGAAAGCCAAATTCAACTATGTAGGATCAAACACGCTACAGAAGGCAACTAGAAAGTTTCTGTTGGAGAAATGGGATGGTTGAATAGGAAGACAACAGAAAAGAAGCATACAAAAACTGGCTAACTTGCGGGTAATCAATTCAACCTTTTTTCAGAACAGGACTGAACCCAGATGCCATTGTCAAAAAATGATGGTAAGGGGAAGAGTTAACGGTTCTCTTCGTTTTCCAGTTGCCGAATTCTTTTTAGGAACTGGCTCGTTGGAGGGTCAAGTTTCACTTTTTGCTCTACTTCATCCAGTTCGATGAAGTTATAGCTTGCCAGAAATTTTGTGACGTTCTCAACCTTGACGCTGTCTAGTTGAGTTTCCTTTTCTATATCCTTTAGATTATACCATTTTCCGTTCTCCAGTAACCGCAGAATAGTCTCAGCAGGCACTATGAAGCCTCCTTTAGTTTCATCAGTTAGGTGTGAAGCGTTTAAATGGCTTCTGAAGCTATTTTACAGAAAAAACCTCTAGAAAATTGAATCCCAACTATCACAATCGAGAGAAAACTGTTATTGGCATGGTTTGGGGGTTGAATGCTAGGTCTGGTTTCCTGTTTTCTCGTGGTCCTTGTAGTAGCTGAGTCCAGCAGTTACTCCGGTGGATACTGCGAACCACAGGATCATGGCTGTAACGTTTCCCTGAGTGACAATGTATGATAGGGCAACGGAGGCGCCTTGGACAACCGCGAGGATGGCAGAAAGTTTCGGCTTAAATTCTAATCCCATAACATCACCTCCAGTCACTACTTGTTTTCCCACAGCTCGAAACCTGCTTTGACCAGATTTTTCCGCACCTCTTCCGGTCTCACATATGGGGTTTCGGATGTGGCGCTTACCTCGGCTAGTCTGATGAGGTCCGCGAGTTTGACCTCAGGTTTTTCTGTGCCCCAGTTTAGTCGGCAGTTTGCCTTCGCTGGGTTGAGACCTGCCTGCCGTATGAGGGGGTTGAAGATTTCTCGTTCGCATGTTCGTTTTATGAATCGCTGCAGCGCCATGACTTTTCTTTCCGCGATTTCCAGGGCTGCCCTGGCTGATGCTTCTGTGAAGCCTGGGGTGGTGAACAGTTTTGGCAGTGGGGTTTGTCCGCCCAGGTAGACCTGATTGAGGATGTGGTCGATATATGCTTCGTAGCGGGCTTTGGGGTCAACTGAGACGGTTTTGATGTCGGCTTCTGGTTTGTTGTACACGAATCTTGCGCCTGCCTTGGGTTTGCTTTTTATGAGTTTCTGGTATTCGGCGAGTTTTTCGTCGCTGGCGCCTGCAAAAATCCACAGTTCGTCTGGTCCAGCGTATTTTTCGAAGATTTCGGGCATGATTTTTTCTATGCGGGCTTTCATTTCTAGGAAGCTGATTCTTGTTTCTCCGTTGAAGCTTAATTCTGTGAGCAGCACTTGGAGGACTCCTGTTCCGTATGCCGAAAAGTTAACTGGGTTCCAGCGGAAGTGGATGATTTTTTCGGGTTTGAAGGCTGTTTTCACTTCTCCGTAGCTGTAGTTGTAGCCTGTGACTGTGCCGTACTGGTTTCGTTTTATTGCTGTTGGGTTGTCGAAGCCTGTGAGGGGCAGTATCTTCAGGTTCTGCAGGTGTTCAGGTTCTGTTTTCAGCCAGAAGCTGTTGCCTGATGCCACGATTTCTCTGGCTGCGATCTGCAGTAGCTCGTCAAGGTTGACTGTTTCGTTGAAGCTGTCTATGACCTGTTTGGCTTCTTCGGCGCGTGCGTATTCTTCGTTGACTGTTGTGTAGAAGCCGGCGCCTACGGCTTGGTCGGCTAGGAAGTCCACGAAGGCTTTGCAGCTGGGGTCTCTGGTGTAGGCGGTTATTATGTCGTTGAAGGTGACTGTTCGGGTTTCTCCGTAGACTTGTCTCCATGCGGGCAGCAGGACGCCGTTGGTTTGTTGGAGTTTTCCGTAGAATTCTTTGAGTTTGTTTACGACTACGCTCAAGGTTGTTACGTCCAGCAGTTTTTTGGTGATTTTTGGTCTTAAGTTGGAATGAGCTTCTATGCTGAGTGCTGTTTAGGTGCCAAATTTTTCTTAGATGGATCGTTGAAGAGGGCTATGAAGGCTTGTCCCCTGTCTGTGAGTTTGTAGTATTTTGCTGGGAGGAACTTGTCTTCTTCGATGTGGTCGATTTCTAAGAGGTCTGCTTTGATGCAGTATCTGAGGTAGCGGTAGATTTTTTTGCTGTCGAAGTGGAGGCTGCTGTGATAAAGCTGATACACGTTGTTGGCATTCTTTCTGAACATGTTGAGAAACTTCAGGGTCTCCAGTAAATCGCAGAATTTGGAGCCTTTCTGGGGTCCACGCCGCAACAACAGCACCAACCAAAAAGAGGCGGGCGTAAGCGTATCAGATTTTTTGACATTTTTGCTGTTTTTGAGTCTAGGGGAAAATGGTTATTCGGCAAGAAACGCCCTGTAGGGAAACTGTTTCTTCGGGCAGATATATGAAGCGGGCAGGCATGTTTGTGTTAAAATTGCTGTTGGATTTGGCTTTTTGGTGTTGTTTTGCGGGGGCAGAAACCGTGTTTTTCTTGGGGAAGAACTGTTTCCAGCGGGGTTATGGGCGCTTTTTGTGCCAGTCTTCGCATACGGTGCCTGAGCAGTAATCTTTGCGTTCCAGCTCGATTGTTGAGTGCTCAATGTGATGTTTCTGGAGCGTTTCCTTGATTGCATGTTTGGTCGGTTCAGGACTTTTGAGTGTCTCCTCATCCAGCACCACATGCGCCGTGAATATGTCGGTTTCTCCCTCCAGCGACCAGATGTGGATGTCGTGGACGTCGATTACCCCCTTGATTGAAGTCAGAATTGTGTCCCTTGTTTTTTTGTCCAGTTCTTCCATAATCAGATTATTGAAGCATAGTTGATTTATGCTTTTTTAGAAGATGAATTTCTTAAGAACAGTATAAGGGATAAGAAGAACAGCGCTGATAGCAGGGGCAGTGTTTGTGAGGGCAGGTATTGTATTATGAATCCTCCTGCGATTGGTGTGACTATTTGACCTATACTCTGCAGTGAGTTGTTGACGCCCAGTATAGTTGCGGTTTCCTTTTGTGTAACGCTGTTTGTCAATTTGCTGGTTAAAATGGGTCTGCTGACTCCTGCACCATAGGCAAGAAAGATTAAGGGAACGAAAACAAACAGGTAATCAGTGGAAAATGCAAGAATTACCATTGAAACTACCATGGCAACTATGCCCGTTCTCAGCATGCTGCCTTCACTCAAGGCTCGCAGGATGCGGGCAATCAAGAATGTTTGGATAACGACTCGCAGTATGCCGATCCAAGCCATGTAAAAGCCAACTTGGTCTGCGCCGACATGGAATTGGGCTTCTGCCAGTAAACCGAAGTTGGAAATAAACAGGAAAAATGCTGCGTTGTAGATGAAGAACATGAGTAGACTGTTTCTCACGTTGGGGGCTTTCACGAAGCGTTTAACGTCATTAACAGGGATGACGTCATCGAAGCCAAGGGATAGTTTTTCGGGTTTTTCTGTGATTGTTTCAGGGAGAAAAAGAACAACCAGGACAATCGAAACCAAGGTTACGGCTGCCGCAAAGAACATCGGAACCGAGTAATCGATTCTGGAAAGCACTCCGCCGATTAAAGGACCGAATATCATTCCGGCGCCAAATACGCCGCTGGAGTATCCGTAAACTCTGGTTCGGTGGCGGGGTTCGGTGACGTCGCTGATGTATGCTTGGCTGACGGTCATGTTGCTTCCCAGCAGTCCGTCGATTACCCGTGCCGCAATCAACAGAATTGCAGTGGTGGCGAAGCCGAGGAGCAGAAAGCCAGCGAATGTGCTTAGCTGACTTAAGATGAGCAGGGGTTTTCTTCCGAAGCGGTCACTCAGCTTGCCTGTTACTGGGCTGGCGAACAGTTGGCAGAAGCTGAACACGCTGATGATGAGCCCTATTTGTATGGGGGTTAGTCCCAGCGATAAGCCTAGAAACGGGATTAGCGGCAGCACCATGCTGAAGCCCAGCACTTCCGTGAAGATTATCAGGAATATTACGTAGAGGCGCTTGTCGAATGCAAAGTCGTCTGCTTCGTGTGTTTCTTTGGTTTTCAAAAATTTGACCTCTAAATGGATTAATCAGATTAATGGGTTGACTTGTCAAGATTCTGTTCCACTCTCTTTAGGAGGCGTAAAAACGTTTCTATTAATCAGTTAACTAACTAACAACACAGCAGTCTAACATCTAAGCAGTCAACAAACTAGAGAAGGAATGAAAAGACAGACACTTGACACTTTAATTAACGAAGAGGCTCTGCTGTTCGCTAAATATCTGAGGAATGAGTGTAAATCTTGGATTCCTAGACTCTGTGCCATTCAATAATTGCGCACGTATATCTCCAAGAAATTGTAATCTGCTTAGATAGAAGATTTTTTGGAATATGATTCAGCAAGTCTTTAATACAACATATTAGGAACACCTAAAAAAAACAAAATAGAGAGAGTAGAACATCATTATGTTATCAGAATGGTCTATTTTAGGTGAAAAATAAGCGGGGAGGTGAAAAAGTAATGAAAAACAAATTCTGCACACTAACCATGGTAGCTTTTATGATGCTCTTGCTGGTAAGCGTTGGAGCCATCAAGTGTGCTAGTGCGCAAGCCGCCGAAAGAACATCCTGGTCTACTGTAGTAGAACCTACTATTGATGGAATGTGGACCTCTGATGATGAATGGACCGACGGTGAGATTACTACGATAGGCGACGTCGTTGCTTTCAGAAGTACATGGGATATGGGTGATGATTATGTTATGACACGATGGATTATCGAATTTTTCAGTGACACCACCGACGATCTTGCAGACTTTTGGAATTTTTGCGTTGACGGTGACCAGAGCGGGGGCAGTACTCCTCAGATTGGTGATTTCAGGTTCAGTATTGCAGGACACACGGAATTCGTATGGTACGAAGGAGACGGAACGGGCTGGACTGAGGTACCATTAGACGAAACCGAAATAGAATGGGCTACGTCGTTGAGCGAGTCACCGACTGAAAGCACACCGCACTGGATCTTGGAATTCCAGATTCCGAAGAATGGAGGGACCGTCCAACTAGACATTACATGGAACTTGATGGTATGGGTCACCGACTCAAGCAGTGGCATAGTGGGAACGAATGCTGCACGCTGGCCGGAAGGCAGTGACATGGATGTCCCAGATAGTTGGGGAATGGAAAATTATACCATGGATACTATCCCAGAAGGCTTGAGCTTCGGAGTTCTCGTGCTACTATCGTCTGCAGCTGTAATAGTCGCAACCGTCGTTTTACGAAAGCGCTCAAGACTTGATAAATTTAGCTAAGGGGAGTGGGAAAATAGACTCCACAAGCAATTGTGCCTTGAGTTCAGCAACTTGGGCACCCTCTTTTTTTCTCTATTTTTTCAAGAAAACAGTAACATCAGGTTGTTTCTAAATTCTGTTAAACAAACTTTATTTCTCTCAAATACGATGAATTATTGTTGGTACCCCAATCATAAACTAGCCTTATCTCCCCTTGATGGTTTAGTACAATTTTTGGTTGGGGTATCACTTTCTCATTATCTAAACAGTAACATTAGATATTCTCTTGCACAATCAGAGTTGTGGGAGTGCTCGTGTAGAATGTTGTTTATGGTTTCTGTGATAGTTCTCGATGTAGTGTTTCTATGATTTTATCTTCGGTTTTGGTTTGGTTTGTTGTGAGAGGAGAGCGGGGAGACAGAGATAAGAAGAGAAGAGAACAGACGAGACGACACGAGTCAAGACGACACGAGACGACAGGAAAAAATAGAGAGAGAAAGGTTAAATTTTAATCCTCTTAGTCACTGAGCGATTTTCTGTTCATTTGGTTGGTGTTAGTGTGATTGTTAGTGTGTTTGTTTTGTGTTGTACTTTTGCTTCCAACTCTTCATCTAGAAACGGTTGGAGAAGGTGGTGGTATTTTTTGGGTATGGTTAGAGAATATACTGGATACTGGTATTCTGCTTTGCCGTAGTACCGTTTCTTCACTAAGCGTTTCTGTATCTTGACCATAACAAAACAGAACTCAAACATCGGCTAAAAGTTCTTTGAACCAACAAACACTAATGTCCCACGGAGAGGTGACCTAAAATAAACTAACAGACGCCAAGCATGGCATATGTGGTCAACCTGTCAAATGTGCCGATTTTATCTTTTAACATACCCAGTGCATCATGTTTTCTGGTGTGCCAGTTGCCGTGGGACCAAACAGAAAACTATATCCGTTCAGGACACAGGAACCCTGAAGATTTTGACCCCGAAACCCTCAAAACCATAGCCCTCAGCGAAGAAGAGGGAATCAAAGCCATCATCGCCAAACCATGGAACAAACAGTCAACCGAGGTGATAAGCTACCTCTTCAGCAAAGAGAAAGACTGGACAACAGAAAAGGCGCAGCAATGGTTCAAGGAACACGAAAACAAAGCCAAGGAGTCCTTCAGCTGGACAGGCACAATCCGAAACATCCCAGAAACAGGAAACCTGATCCGAGGAAAAGCCCTGCACCCGATCAGGACACTCCACCCAAACGAGTGGCCTGAAATAAGAGAATACCTCAAAGAGGAACTCGAAAAAAGCGCCCACACTCTGGCTGGCACACCCCTAATTCTAGATCACAATAACCCCGTCAACGGCAAGGTTCTGGGAGCAGAATACGAGGACGGAGCCATCGAATACATAGCCCAACTCGACGACCCCGCCATAACCAGCCAGATCGCAGACGGCACAATAAAGCACTGCAGCGTAGAGTTCGAGTGGAAAACCCTAGAAAAACTCAACGGACACGCACCCAGAGGCATCAAATTCACCGGACTCTCCCTGCTGAAAGATTACCCGCCCGGAGACCCCCAAACAACCGTGGAACTCTGGGAAGCCATAATCGGTAAACTCAGAGAATCCAAAACAAAGGAGCAGGCTCCACAACAGCAATTTATTCTTCACCAGCTCCATGAGCCATCAGCCTTCATGAAAGAGCACTTCTCATCGGTTTGGATCGACCAGACCAACGGCATACAGGGCATCTACGGATTATTACGCGACAAACCCGAAAGCCCGCAGCCCATGGCGCTACTGTTCATGAAGGACAAAGGCTGGACAGTAGACAAAATGGAGGATTGGCTCAGCAACCACCCCCAATACGCCCAAACCACAGAACCGCCTCAACCAGAAACCTTGCCCACAAAACCGTTAGAAGAAGCAATAATCGCATCCTCCGAGCCCCAGCCCACTGACCTCATACCCAAAAAAGAGATTCTAAACATTTTACCCGACGACTGGATAGTCAGAGCATGGAGCATCGGACCCCAACTGCTTGTGCGCCAACTACGGCACAGGCTAAACTCACAGTCAACAGATGTGACCGGGAGTAAGCAAGGATGAACTTGACGAAACCGCAACAAAACTGGAGGAAGAAACGTGACTGACCTATGGCCTGACGCAGAAACCGGAGAAATGATCAGCGACGGAACCGTCCTCAGCTTCGAAGCAGCCTCAAACATAACCAAAGGCGACCTCGTGTACCTGAGCGCAGACATGACAGTCAGCAAATGCACCGCAGCCACCCAACACGCACTCGGCGTAGCCCTAACCACAGTATCCAGCGGAGAAGTGTGCTCAGTCTGCACCCGCGGAGTAGTCAAAGTAACAGCCGGAGGCACCATCAACAGGGGCGAAGCCGTGCAAACAGACGCAGACGCCCAAGCCATCACACTGGCTGACGGCTCAGCAACCTACGACGAAACAGAACTCCCAGACAGAATCGCCAGAAAAGTCGGCGTAGCCCTGCAAACCTTTGCCAGCGGCGACACCGGGCTAATCCACGTATCCAAAGCATAACGGAGATGAAACAGTTGCCGAAACTTTTTGAAGCCATAAAAGAAGACCCCGAATACAAGCCCATCCTACCCGAACTGCTGGAACGAGCCAAATCCAACCTCATGGTCAACGCGGTAATGAGGGAAGCCATCCTCAGCGACACAGCCAACGCACTCGGAAAAATGCATGACGTAATCGTAGACGCAGCCAAACCCGCGCTCATCGGACGCGAAATCATCTGGGTCCTACCCACCACCGAAACCCTAGTCAGATTCCCAAAAGCAAAACTAGGCAAAGCCCACAAAACAGCCGAACTCTCACAGGTGTGGATCACCCAAGAAAAATACGACACCGTAGACATCAAAGCCGACATGGAAATCAAAGCCGGAGCAGAATACTCCAAAAAATTCTTCGAAGACGCATCATGGGGCGTAATGGAACGCCAAACAGCCGAAGTAGGCAGAGCCATCGCAGAACTGGAAACCGAAAAAGTCCTAGACCTATACAACAGCATAGACGCAGGCGACTTGGCAGGAGGAGACGAATACAACGGCTCCGGAACCCTGAACTGGGCAGGACTCGTCGGATTCTGGAACAGAGTGAAGGCAGAAAACTTCAACGCCAAAGTACTGGTAATCAACCCCGCCCAACTCACTGACCTTTGGCAGCAGGACCAGTTCATCCACAGCTTCTACTTCGGAGGCATGGCTGACATCCGCAGGGGAATCCTAGGCGAAACATATCTGGGCATGAAAATCGTTGTCAGCACCAAAGTCGCAGACGGAACAGTCTACTGCATAGACACAGACGTAGCCGCAGTAATGCTTCTGCGAAGAGACATCCTAACCGAACCCTTCGAAAACCCCAAACAGGACAGATACGGCATCGCAGCCTCGGAACGAATCGGTCTCGGCGCACTACGAAGCAAGGCTGTGGCAAGAGGAACAGGCTGGTAATCAAGCCACTCTGCCAAATACCTAACCTTCCCCATTTTTTGGTGAACATCAAATGAGTGAAATTAACTGGGGCAACTACACAGAAGCCTACAAAGCAATCCACGACTCCATCCACGGAATCCGAACCCCCCACAATGTCTCGATCACCCGCAACCCAGCAGGCTACATCACACAACTCCAAGTTACCAACGGTGCAGTAACAAAAACCATCACCATTACCCGAAACCCAGCTAATTTCATCGAACAAATCTCAGAAAACATTTCATAAAAACGAATATGGAGGAAAACAAAAAGATGGTTGCAACCGTAAATGTGCAGCAGGCAGTCGGCGGATCAGACGGCAGCCCAGGAACATACAACAATGTCACCGCAAGCACGAGACTGCAGACCAAGGACCAGTTCGCTCCCGCAGACATGTCCTACCCGATTCCTATACCCACCAGCGGCTTCAAGTACAGCTACTGGATTCACGTCTGCCTTGACCTCAGCGGAACCTTCACCAAAATCAACAACGTTCGCTTCTACTCTGACGGCGCCGTAGGCTGGAACTTCGGAACAGGAGGCGAACTGCGGCGCGGCAACAGAGACTCCGGAGACCACGGATGCCCCATGCCCTCAGAGTATGACTTGGCAACTGGAACCGAAGCAGACACAGGAGACGCCATAGAAGACGAAACAGATGGACATGACTACTACAACACTCAAACAACTCCCACAGCAAACGTGGCTAACGACACAGAGGGTTCGCCCGCGACAATCGACTCAACCGATCATACCAGCGCAGAAAAAACGAAAGCCGTTGTTCTACAGTGCAAGGTGGCGAATGATGCTGTGCAAGGGGAACAGGCAGACGAGACGCTCAGCTTCAAATATGACGAAATCTAGGAGACCAACAAGATGCTCGGCTACCGTCCCCTCGTTTATTTCTGGATAGCCGAGTACATTGACGGCTCCGCGTTGCCGCAGTTTAATCCGGAAACAGGAAAAGAAAACAGGTTCTCAGAAGTCAATCACCAGCAACTGGAACGTTTCGGGTGGTATCCCTTCACACCGAAGCTGGCTCAGCAGATACTGAAGGCAGAACAGACTGCTGTTGTTCCAACCAGAAACTCGTCATACACGATAACAGTGGAGAAGGGCGATAGGCTTGTGGCTTACAGAACCAACACGATTAAGTTGCACACGCGGAAGGGCGAAGTTGACCATGAAGAGACAGTTTACGTTTTGGGTGTTGAAGGCGGAAAAATCCTTCAAATAGACGAGGGAGGAAATGCGATTGACGATTCCAGTTAAGCTTCCGAAAGAAGTTCTAAACTTGTTTCCTACGTGGGAGTATCGTTGCCTCAGTTGCGGAACTTACGTTGAATCAAACACTTCTTTCTGTCCTAAATGCAAAACTGCCTTCGATGAAAAGAGATGGCGGGTTCCGCCGAGGTTTCTCAAAAGCCGTGAAGCCATGAGCGAGTACGCCCACAAGGTGTTAGCGCCCAAGTTAACTCCAAAACAGCGTGAGCTAGTGTTTCAGTATTTCACTGAACTGTTCAGTGACGGCTTTGAGAGTGGAGACTTCAGCGCATGGACTGGAACAAGTGGAAGCCCATCTATTACAACTGACCCTGTTCATCATGGCACTTACGCCATGCAAGTAGATGCCGCCTATGAGTATGTAAAGAAGATTCTTTCGGAGCAGTCAATCATTTATTACCGATTTTATTTCAGAATCACAGCATTATCATCCATGGAAATAGCGTTAGTGACCACAGGCTCATCAACCATTGGCACACTTCAGATTTTATCAGGCGGAAACATCCGATACACTTACAGAAATGGTTCATCTACTGAATACTTGCCTTCTTATGGCGGATATGCTGCCAACCTTCAAACCAATACGTGGTATTGCCTAGAAATCAAGCACACTATTGACGGCTCAAACGGAGAAGTCCAATTTTGGTTAGACAAAACAAGTTGTGGAAGCGCAAGTGGTCTGGACACGGACAATTATGGCAATGTTACGCAGGTGATTCTGGGCAGATACTACGGTAGCGGCACATGCACGGTTACGGCTGATTGTGTTGTTGTCGCCGACACATACATTGGACCCGAAGAAGAAGGCGCAACCTACACAAAAACATGGCAAACAGACACTCTCTTCAAGAAGTTAGGCATCACAAGAACATTTGGAGCCGATTCCGCTTTCAAGAAACATGACATAACGAAGAGTCTAGCAACTGATGCTGCATTTCAGAAAAGCTTCATCACCCAAAAACTGGTAGATGCGTTCTTCAAGAGGTCTGACATCCTGAAAAGCTTCGCAGTGGATGTCCGCTTCGGCGCCTTGATGACCTACACCACATCAAAGCAGATAGATGCCCTACTCAAGAAGCTGAATCTGACAAAGAATTTTGGCTTAGACACCTGCTTTGGATCAGTTGAAGCTGAAACATACGCAAAAACCTTCGGCTTAAGTGCCATATTCGCGTACAGAGTGAGGCTTCCGGAACTGTGGCTTGACGAAACCGGCAAAATCGTATTGAACGTTTCTAGACCTTACACATGGGTGGGAACATAAACATGACAGCAACAATCGGATGGGCTGAAGGAACCTGTTCACGGTGCGGAAAAACCTACCGTCAGAAGCGCCCCGCCAGCACTGTTGTATGCGACTGCTACCGCATCTGCCCCCTTTGCGGCACGGAAATGACCCCCTTTAATCCTACTCTGAATCCCAGAACTTACGGGGCTGAAGAGGCGACGGCTGTAAAGGGGCAGGCTGTGGAGTCGCCAGGATGGACTGCTGAAACCGTTTACGTATGCAATAACCACTCTCCTCCATACTATTCCAGTCAGAGGCCTGTGGAGGTGAAGCTGTCGTGAGCCGACGCCGGGAGGAACAGGACATGATGGACAGGGTTATCCTCGCTGCCCTCAAGAGGGGTGATGTGCGGTGGACGGTGTTGGAGAAGAAGGTTTTGATTACCTGCCACTCTTTGGCTACGAGAACAAGGTTTGATAATAGGCTGCGGTATTTGCTGAAGAAGGAGTATATTGAGCGGGTCTGCCGAGGCGTTTACAGGATTACGGAGAAGGGAACAAAGTACATGCAGGTGATCTAAGCCGCATCATATGTATTTTTTGAGTATGTCATGGTAGCCTTTGACGGCTTTTCGTGGATCATCAGAGTAGATGACTGCTCTGCCTAGACTCACCAGCGGGTTACGGGCATACCGTATCTTGTTGGCTTGTCCGCCTTGCGGTCCTATTCCCTGCAGCAGAAACACCACCCTGTCTCCGACAACTTCCTGGATGTTTTTGATGTGTTCGTCCTCAACGAAACAGGTTAACCCTACCACGCAGCCGTCAGCTTCTGCTTCCTTCACTGTTTTTGCCGTATGTAGGTAGTATGGTTGCCCGTTGACTGTTGTGTCTATCATCATCTTTTCGGCTTCTGGGTTGGACATCAACGTGAGAACTATGACTCCCAGATTGTTTTCGTGAGCTTTTTCCACTGTCGTTTGTGTGTTGCCGGCGAAGGGGGAGAAGGTGAAGGCGTCGAAGCCCATTTCTTTTATCCAGTATAGGGCGGAGCCGTTGGAGGAGCCGATGTCGCTGAGTTTATGGTCTAGTATGGCGAGCATTCCTTCTTTGTGGGTCTTTTTTGCGATTTTCTTTAGTATGTCTGTGTGTCCGAGGTAGTATTGGGTGTTCGGTTTTATGGAGCAGCAGTAATCGCTGACCTGCTCTATGATGTCTAAAGAGAAGTTGAGGAGAGTTTCTGCATCGTCCTTGGAAACATATTTGTCTGGAACTACGTTTTCGTTTCTTTGTTTTGGCAGTGCTGGATCAAGGTTGATGTTGATGAAGCTGCCTTTCTCTTTGGTTGCCTTCAAGTATTTCTCGTAGAACATTTGTGACCCTTATTTCTTTGTTCTCTACGTTATTTAACTATTAAGTTGAACGGAAAACCTTCCTTCTGACAGCCACACCAACCAGAGTAACAACAAAAAATAAGGGCAGAACAACCCATGACGGAAACTCTGGGATATATCCGGCTGGTGTATATTTTTCATTTACCGCTAAGTGGGTATCCCCGTCGTAACCTCCAATTGCGTATAGCTCATCGTTTACGACGGCGACTCCCAAAGACCAGCGAGGTGTCGGTATCGGAGTGCCAATAGTCCATGTGTCAGTTTCGGGATCATACACCTGAGTGAGGTTGGTAGCAATATTCCACTGATCTCCCATTCCACTTAAAATGTAGATTCTTTTTGGTGCAAGTGCACCAGTGGTTGCACCTGCAGCAGCATTGAATACTAGTAAAGGCGGAGGGGTTCCTGCAGTCCAAATGTCTGTTTCGGCATTATATATTTGATTGGGGTTGGCAGCAAATCCTGAAATCCATTTGCCAGTTTCTGGATTATATACATTAATGGGACCGCCAGGATTCGGACCTCCCATTATGTGTATCTTGTTGTCAACTACCGCCGATGTGTAGCCACCAGTATCAGTTGGTGGTCTAGGGGTCTTTGTAGACCATGAATCATGTAACGGATCATAGACTTCATTCAATCCATCGGTTCCCTGACTAAAAGTGAGGGGAAGACCTCCGTATTTTGAACCGCCTATAAGGTATATGTTGTCATTTACAACGTTTGCATCTAGATGAGCCCTTGCGGTGGGCATCGGCTCCATGGTTTCCCATGTGTCCGTTAAGGGGTCATAAACTTCGTTTACTCCAGTGTATCCCGATGAAACAGGATCGCTTTCGCCTATAATTCCGCCTATAACGTATACTTTGTTCTGGTAAACAGCGATTGCATGACCGACACGTGCGGTTGGCATCGACTTCTTTGTAGTCCAAGTGTTGGTGGCTGGATCATACATTTCATTGGTATTGAGATAGCTGCCATTGCCGCCTCCAATCGCATAGACTTTTCCATCAACAACAGCAACCCCAAATCCACTTCTCGCCGTAGGCATCGGCTCCAATGTTACCCAGGAATCCTCAACTGCATTAACTACAGGCAAAGAAAAAGACGGTAGAATAAATGAAAGAACCAGTAATAGGGCAACTGTTGATTTGCTTTTATTCACGTTAAATTCTCCCAGTTTCTGTGTTTGCGGAGTTTTCGTTTGTAGACTGTTAAAGCAATTGCTGACGCTGTAAATAGAAAAAGTAGTAGTGTCCATGACGGAAAGTCTGGAATTACGGGTATATCGGCTGGTTCCATCAAAGGATAGTTGTCTTGGTTGTCCTCGTTTATGATGTAGGGTGTGTCTCCTATTCCGTCGCCATCAGCATCTGTACCGTTGTAGTTGCTCCAGAAGTTGCCGCCCAGAAGAGGTCCAGAATCGAACGTGTTGTTGGTAGAGTAATCGGTTATGAGGATGGAATCGAACAAGTGTGTGTGGTCTACGGAAACCTGATGAATGTTTTCAATTAAATTATTATTGTAAAAAACGTTGTAGCTGCCCTGAATTTTAGCAGCGTATTCGCAGTTTGTTATGTTGTTTTGGTAGACCCTGTTTTGGTCTGCTACACTAAACCTGATTCCAAAAATGGAGTCTGCAATATGATTTTCGTGGATGCTGTTGTTTGAAGTGTAAGAGAAATACACTGCAAGCGACATGTTAGTGATGGTGTTTTGGTAAATGTCGTTGCTTTCGCTTTCGTAGGGGTCTATGTTTCCAACTCGTATTCCGTGGGTGCTGTTTAGTAGTTCGTTCCAGTAAACTGAGTTATAGTCTGACCCGTAGATTTGGATACACATAGGGTCCTGAAAATAAAATGTGCTACCGTTAACGACTACGTTTCTGAACACTTTGTTGTAGTTGCTGTCTCTGAAAAGAGCAATCAGGTTTGGAAAATTGTCGTGAATAGAATTGTTGCTGGAACCATTCAGAACGATTGCTCCTTCACAGTTCGTCACTTCGCTATTCTCTGTTCTTTCCATTTGGACGGCGGCTCTATAATTTGCTGAAGGGTGAATGTTTTTGATTGTCATATTGCTACAGTTGGCGAGAAACACCTGCTCAGCGCCTTCAATAACCTGATTTGATGCGCCATCAACGTAGACAACGGGTTTGCCGTCTATCGTATTGCCCACGACGTTGTTCCCTTCTAAACCAAAGAACCACAAACCGCATCCAATGAACCTGTTATTGGTTAAAGTGGTGTTGCAACAGTTTGCGCTGCAGAAGATGCCTTTTTGGGAGTCCTGTGTTGTGATAGTGTTGCCCGAGACAACTGCGTTGTCAGAGAATTCAAGGTAGATTCCCCAACCGCTATGGTCTCCTGTAAGAATGCCTTCAGTATAAACCGCTGTTATGTTGTTGTTTAGAATCTCGATGTTAAGCGCTCTTCTTCCTCGTGGATACTCATACGAAGTCATAGAATCAATAATGTGCAAGCCAACGCCTACAGCAAAGCCTTTGAGGTTAAAGTTCTTGACTGTGACGTTGTGCCTGCTTCTCAGGAATATTCCCACTCCAATTCCGTTGCTTTCAAGCGTGTGCCCTGCACCATCAATCACAATATTGTCTCTCATCACCAGCATGAAACCCTCCAAATTCGTGAAACTGCTAGGTAAGTCAGCGTTGACGTCGCCAGTGAAAGTGTAAACGTCTCCATTTCTCTGAATTTTGTCTGTTCCTTCAACAGTGCCGTCAGGCATGATTCGGATAATCCCGGAAAAAATGTCCGCTTTCACCCTGCATACTTCGGGAACCACAACTGTCGCAAAACAAAGAGTCATCAGCAAAGCAAACGCTGAACTATTTTTCTTCATTTTAACTCTCCTTGTTTGTGGGTTTGAGGAGTTTCCGTTTGTAGACTGTTACAGTAATTGTCGCCACTACAAATAGAAAGGCTAGTGGGGTCCACGAAGGAAACTCTGGAATTGTGTAAACATCAACGGGGTTCATTAGTGGATAGTTGTCTTCGTTTTCCTCGTCTATGATGTAGGGTGTGTCGCCTATGCCGTCGCCGTTTGTGTCTGTGCCGTTGTAGTTGCTCCAATAGTTGCCTGCTGTACCGTTGTCCCAAATGTTCACCGCACCAGCATCATCGAACCCCTCAGGAATCATTTCATTCTGTACGTTCTCAGTGTTGTTGATGAAGTTGTTATTGTAGATACGGTTGTTATGGATTTCCCCTTGAGAAAAAATCTCTAAGGTGTATAGTCCCACCTTGTTGTCTGCTATCATGTTTCCAACGACAATGCCTTTAGATGAAAACATGAGACTGATGGCAGTGCCGTTAGTTCCTATTATGTAGTTTCCAGTTACGGTGTTGTTTGAGCCCCCAACAGAGATGCCGTAAGGTGGCGGATTATCAGGAACAAAAGTGTAATTGCAGTTTGTTGCTCGGTTTCCAGATATGATGTTCCATTTTCCGTTGCTGCCGATGCCCCTGCCGCTGTTCACCGTGTTATTGGTTATGGTGTTTTCGTTGCCTGTGCAATCAATTCCTCTACCATTGTTCAAGGTGTTATTTGCTATAATCAAGTTGGATGCGTTTAGGAAAAATATGCCATCTCCGTCTATGACTGTGTTTACAACGGTTACGTTGCAGACAGGGTCTACTTTCCATTGACCGCCAACTTGCTCCACTAGTGGTCCGTACACTCCTCCCACAGTGTGTCCTGCACCATCAAAAACAGTGTTGTTTTTCTCCACAAGAACAAAGTCATCAAAGTCGCCGATAACAGTGTAAACGTCTCCGTTACGTTGAATGAAATCAATTGAAGGGTCAACGCTTCCATCAGCCCTAATGTAAACCATGTTTTGGGCTTTCACTGAACTAATTTTTGCAACCACAACTAACGAAACAAAAAGAATCAGTAATAGAATTGTCTTTGAACTCTTCACTTTAACTTTTCCTTTGGCTTAGTTTGTGTTTTCTTTTGTAACCGACTGTTACCACCAAAACAGCAGGCGCAATAACCAGCAACGAAGACCATGTTATCGCTGGCACAGTTTCTGATTTCAGGACAGGATTAGCATCAGAGTTGTTTATCGGGCTACTTTCGTTTAAAGGCAAAGTTGGAATTATTGATACGACTTTAAAGATTGCCGTTGCTTCATGTCCCATCTCGTCAACAGCACTTACATCATATGAACCTGGTACGGTTTGGTTTAAGACAGAGATTATGGCTGTGAAGTTACCGTAACCGTCACTAAGAAGCGGGCTCGGAACCGTATGTACTGTAATGTTACTCCAAGTGACAGATATTTCAGAGTTTGGCGCAAAACCAGAACCCACCAGCGTAGTTGCCGCTATTCCTGAGGTTGGCTCTAATTCCAGTTTGGGGTCTGCCTCAAAAGCCGAAAAGACAACTACATCATCAAAATATACAGTGGCACTATGGTAATTCTGGCTGACAGCAAAAGCCTCTATCTTCCAAGGGGTCTCCTCAGCCGTCATTGGACCCTTATTGGTCATAACAGTCAGATTTTCTCCCACCAGCACATCATCGATCCAAAGAGAGTAAGTTTCAGCGTTTCTATCCATAATCACCGTGACCTTGTACCATCTATCAGCAACGTAAGACTGCAGGTCTCCCTCTCCCATTACCCGTATTGCGCCATAATCCCTGAAAAGAATGGGAGCATAACTTGTGACATACACGGGTGGTACAAGCGTTGCAAACCCCAATCTGGCAATATCTCGAGTGCCATTTCCCAGACTTTCAACTCTTACACTGGCATTAAAACCTATTAAAGGCGAATCTGTCGAAATCGGCTTTGCCGCATAAGCAGCCCATCCATTGATTCCTAGAAGCTTCAATGATTTTGTTGGAGAACTGGGAACATTGTAAACGGGAACATTGTAAACAATAAACTGATGCTCGCTGCCCATTCCGTCATACCATAACTCCCATCCGCCACTAGTTGGAAATGTTCCAACCTGATAGCTTTCAAAGTCGTCTTCGAAAATCACTTGTTCAGCCGCTCTAACCTCAAACTGAACTGTGCAGCTTAAAGCCAAAAACGTCAAAGAAAGTGTCAAAAAAAACGTAAATGTAGACTCAAACTTTTTCATATCTGAATCCCCAACAACTCATTTTGTGCCAAAATAAGCGTAAAAGGGTTTTTGTAAAGATTTCTTGACTAACCAAAAGCTTAGTTTAGTCAAATTTTCTTGACCAAAGTTTCTCATTCTTTAGGCAACTGTGTTGTTGTTTTCTTTGGTTTCGAGTGCTTGCTTTTCAGTGTTTATTTAACAGACAGTCAAACACAATCTCTTCTTTTGAGCCTTATTTTCCGAAATAATACTTTTTAAGCAGTTCTTTTCGTGAACTAACCTTAAATCAGCCCTATTTTATCTATTATTTCTGGTGACACATACTTTGGCATCCGTTTCAGCCGACGACGTCCGCGACGTAATCAACGTAACATCCGAAGAGGTTCCAGACAACAAAATCTCTAAGATGATCAAACGAGCCGAAGTCACTCTGGAGCTGGAGACAGACAAACAGGTGGACAGCGGCAACTGCAGCGACGCAGAAAAAGAAGCCATAACCGTTCTCTCCGCAGTTTACGTCGTTTGCTACCTGACCGGCGGCTCAGCCGTGGGGCTAAGCTTCTCTGTGGGAGACCAGAATGTCAGCGTCCTAGAAGATTCTCCGCCGCTAACGGTTCTGCAGGCGGAGCTGGAACGCATCCTAACGAAACTGAAGGGGTCAACGCTGAGGAGAGCCTAGAAGATGGGAACAGTTCCGCAACAATACTTTGATTTCATCATGGATTATGCCCCATACTTCTACGTTATCCCGGGAACAGGTGTTGACACGGAATGGGGGAGAGGTCCAGCCCCAGCCGCCCACGCCATCGACTTCCTAAACGAAGCATACCCGAGCAGCCAGTTTGAGAGCCAAAAAACGGCTATCTACAACAAAATCGTTGAGCTGGCAAACTATCTGCTTTCTATCCAGTGCACAAACGACCAGAAACTGGCTTACGGAGGCTTCCAAAGCAAGGACGGCAGCACAGACTACTACAGCATCGACGCCATGCGGGCAATCCCCGCACTCCTGAAAACCTACACCCTAACAGGCACACAAGCATACCTTGACGCTGCCCTGTTGGCTGGAGAAACCTTCCTCTACAACATGCAGCATAAACCAAGCGAACTGGAGGTGCATGATCAGTATTACGGCGGCTTCGCCCAGGCAGTCACCATCACAGACGAGTGGCTCCCAGAGATGCACATCGTAGACCTCTACGGCTTGATTGCCCTCAAAATGCTCTACAACCAAACCGGCGAAACACAATATCAAACCATGATCAACGATGCCCTAGACTTTTACCGAAGCGGCTTCGAAACGCTGTACAGCCGCTATTCTCCTCCCCCAAGCGGAGACGGCGAATGGCACCGAGTAGGCACATCAGACGTCATCTACGACGACGACTTCGGCTACGCCCTCACAGGACTCCTCTACTATGAGGGATGGAGCTCCACGGTTAAACAGGTCTACTGGAACATCAACGGCATCGGACCAAGCGCAGACCATCCAGCCTACAATCCCGCTGTCTGCTGGTCCGGGTACGTTGATGTGGTCGCCGGAAAGGTTGACAGCGACTACTACGACTCTGTAACATCGGGAATCCTGTGGCAGCTCAGAAGTGGACACGACAAATCAGCGCTGGAATTCAGCTTCAACATAATCGGCAGTCACGTGGAGGAGTTCATGTTTTGGGGCGCCAAATTCGTTGACTACAGTCCCGTCGAAAACAAGAAATCCACTGTAACGGTTTCGTGGCTTTCCCTCCTCTTCCTAAACTACAGCCCGCCCATAACAGCCTTCACCAGAATCCTGCGCAGCCACGGCGAAGACGTGACCTTAATTCCGGTGACTGAAGCCGAGGGGTCGGTGTCCTATGGGGAGGGCGTAACCATCAAAGCGTTAGTCAGCCCCTCCAGAACTGACGAAATCATAATGGAGCCGGGCTACGTCGTCAACGACTACATCACCGTCCACACCTTCGCGCCCATCCGCCACCACTACAAACTGAGACACAGAGGTGTAGACTACGAGGTGGGTCCGGTGGAAGAGTACAGTTTTCAGGGGCAACTCATGTCCCGGAGAGCATTATGCAGGAGGCTCATAGGCTAATGGTGGAGATCGAAGACCCCGTTGTAACTCTTGCGCGCCTGTTGGACACGAACCTCCAAGTTGTGAAGGACGACGGCTCCTTAGTGGACATCTGCGTAACAACGGAATGGTACGACAGGGAGTTCCTCAAAAACGTTGACGGACAGGTGACGGTGGGATTAGATCACAGCGAAGACCAGAAGCTGGGGTTTTCGGCAACCTTACGCCGAAGAGTCGGGTATGCCCGCGTCAAAATCTGGGTGGTCGACAAGCCCGGTTCTGCGGGAAGGCAGATTCGGAACAAGCTGAGGCAGGAGGTTAACAGGGTTGTTCGGGAGAAGAGAACGAAACCCAACCAAACCAACTACAATTACCGCGGAGTTGGAGCCGAATCCGCCACGCACAGGGCATACTACGCAGAATCAGCCTCTGAATTAGCTCCCGACGCCCAGGAATGGACAGAATTTTCGGCAGCGGACTACGAGAAACTGTGGCAAAGCGACGATTCCCGCTTCAGTTTTTCCCAGTCTGAGGATGCCGAATATTCTCTTCTGTTGTTCCGCATCAAGGTTGAATCCAACCAGAAAACCGTCAAGAAGATGGTGCTCAAGTTCGAGGGCTACGGGACTGCTCCTGCCGGAAACGGAGTCACAGTGAAGGCTTGGAACTCTGAGGCGTCCGCTTGGCAGAACACGCAGACTGGGACTGGAGGAGGCGATGAGGAGATCGTTATTACTTTGGAGTCTTCCCTCACAGACTACATCGACTCTGACGGCTACCTGTATCTGCTCGCCCGGACAACCAACGCAAGCAACGGCAGTTCTCCGGCGGTTATCCACTGCGACTACATGGACTGCCTAGTAACTGTTGAGGGAATCAGCTACGTGGACATGGTTTCCTACAGGGACACGGATGACGTGCGCATTAAGCCCTACATCTGGCGCACAGAGTTCACGGTCAAAACTTGGTTGTTCGAGAATGTTACGGTCACATAAAAAAGGAGACAAAAAACTTGACTACACCAGTATATGGAGCCCATGAGGCAAAAGCATACTACGTCGTAGAATCAACCTACGGCGTAACCCCAACAAACCCCTCCATGACAGGATTAGCCACAGCCGAAAACGTGGAACCCGACCTGAACCCCGGACTAATCAGGGTCCGAGGCACAGGCTCCCGGGACCTGCAGACCATCCGCAAAGGATTGCGGCAAGTAGGACTCAAAATCGCCTACAACCTGCCCAGCGCATCGCCCATCGACTTTCTGCTGCACATCCAGACCCTAAACTCGCTGAGCGTGGAGGTTATCTACGAGAAAGAGTCAGGAATAATCGATCTGCTGTATACGGGCTGCAGATTCAACAGCCTAACCGTCGAATGTTCAGTGGAGGATCTGGTGAAGGCAACTGCCGAGTTGATCGGACAGGACGTGGCTGTGGGAACAGCTAAAATCAGCGGCGCAACCTACGCTGACCATTCTGGAGCCGTTCCCTACTATGAGAGCTACGTCAAAAAGGACACAACAACGCTGGATAGGGTGACGGATTTCCGCTTCACCATCGAAAACAACCTGAAACGCGTACCCGTCATCAGAACATCAGACGGCCATCTGCTCAAGTATCTGCCAGAACGACACAGAAACTGCACAGGAGAAGTAACCTTCGATTTCGAGACCAAAGACGAGTTCGATGACGTAATCAACGACACGGAGTTCAGTTTGGAGTTTGGGCTGGGAGGAACCAGCAAGGCGGTTTTCAGCAACTGCAAATGGGACAGCGTATCGCCGCCAACAAGGATAGAGGACTTGGTTTCTGTGAAGGCGCCCTTCGTTGCGAAGAGCGTGGCAATCAGCTAGGCGGGTGATGCTTGTTGAGAACTGAAACCGTTGAAGTTGACGGCAGATTCGGGGAGGAATATGTTGGCAGGTACGTTTTCGGGGAGATTTCTTGGGCGAAACGTAACCGCATCATCCAGAAGCACACACGGTACCATCCGGTGACAGGTCAGGTTGTGAAGAGCGACTATGTTGCGATTCAGGCGGAGACCGTGTGGGCGAGCCTCAGGGAGCAGCCAGCAAAACAGCCTGTAAACCTCGAAAAGCTGCTCAGCGAAGAAGACGGAGTTCCCATCGAGCTTGGGGAACTGTTCAGCCAAGTCACCAACAGGCTGTGCAGCGTCACGGTTCAGGAGACCCGTTTTTTATCAGGGCAATCAGACGAGGCAAACCCCACCAGTCAGTCACAAAGTTTAGGCTGTGCAAAGAATTCGGGTTCACCCCCAACCAGCTCGACAGACAGCCAGCCAAAACCGTCCAGGAGTTCATCCTGATTCTCAACGAGCTAGACCGCCAAGCAGAGGAAGAAAAACAGAAAATGGAGAGGAAGGGAAAATGGCGATCCAGATAAACATTGACGTAACAGGCGCTGAAGAATTCAAGGCTGCAATGGAACGGTTCGATTCAGGTATGCAGCGTCAGGTTCATGAGCGGCTGGCAAACTGGGCTGCAGAAGTTAAAGCCTCAGCTAGACAGCGGGTTCCCGTCAAAACTGGAAATTTACAAAGCTCAATCTACGCCAAAATCAGCGAATGGGTTGCAGAGGTGGGCGCAGAAGCCTCATATGCAATGTTTGTGGAGCTGGGAACCAGGCACATGAGGGCTCGCCCCTTCCTTTATCCCGCTGTTCAGGAGGGCTTGCCCAGGCTGGAAGCCATAATCTGTGAAGCCATTGAAACGGCGAAGAGGGAGGCGGGCTTATGAGTTTTCGTGAGATAGCGGTTACTGTGAGGGCGGTTAACCGTGCAAGCAACGAGTTCACGAGAATACAGACAGACGCTGAGGCGTTAACTGCAAGAATCAAAAGTTTAGGCTCTGCAGTTGCTGGTTTGGGAGCAGCAGGTGTAGCCGTCGGATATGTTGCTCATCAGTTTGGTTTACTTGACGATGAGCAGGCCAGAGTTTTCAACAGTGCAATGATGGTTGTCACGGTTATGGGCACGTTCATGAGAACCAGCATAGGAGTAGCCGTTGCGCAGAAGGTGTATGCTGCGGCATGTTGGATTGCAACTGCTGCACAGAATGCCTTGAACATCAGTTACGCCACGTTTTTGGCTTTGACTGGGGTGGGTGTGGCTGTGATTGTTGCTGCCGCGGCTGCGATGTGGCATTTTGCGTCTCAGATGGATGCTGCAACCGATTCTGTGAAGAGCTATAATGCTGCTTGGAGTGAAACTTCCGGTTACAGTCGGAACGTGAGGCGGGCTGGGGAGGAGGAGGCTTTCAGGAGGAGAGGCGTGGAATGAGTGTGGCTTTGCCTGTTGTTGCCTTGGTTTTCGGTTCGGTTACGCCTCCGCAGGGCGATGTTTTGGATTTGAGGGTTCATCTGGGCTGCACGAATGAGGTTTCAAGTTTTTCTTGTCTTCTCCAGAATTTCGACAAAAAATACACTGAGACCTTTCCGATTGCTGTGGGCGTTAACGGGAGCTTGAGTATCGGAAGAGGAGCAAGCTGTCCTCTGGTAGCCACTATATGTGTTGAGGAGGTTACGTGTGAGTCTTCGCCTGTTGAAAATTACCTGCGGGTTAAGGGGCGCTGCTGGGGCGAGAAGCTGTTCAGGCGGGTGATAACGAAAACGTATGAGAACATGAAGGGCGAGGCAATCGTAAAGGATTTGATTGACTATTATGCGGGTCTCAGTCATGTCCGGGACTCAACAGAGCTGATAGAAGACACAGACACAACCTATACACTGCTGGAGTATGAGAACACGCCAGTTTTTGACGTCCTAAAATACGTTGCATCTTCAGCGGACAAGAATGGAGTAGTCGGGTTTGACTTCCGCGTTGAGCTTGACGCCAAATTTGCGTTCTTTCCGCGAAACAGCAAAACCAGCCCAGTCAGCCTGTCTGAGCTGATAGAGTCAAGCGAGTATCGGCGGGACATTCACAGGATAAGAAACAGAATCATGACCTATGGAGCCAGAGGGCGACCTTACCCCATGGATGTTGATGGGCAAACATGGAGCGATTCCCTCTCAGAAAACCTGACTCAGGTAAATTACTGGCTGGAGCATGCGCTTGGAAAATGGGAGCCCCTAACCGCAAACACGACCATGAGCATAGAAACGTCCAGTGTGTTTCAGGGTTCAAAATGCGTCAAGGCGGCATGCACAGCTTACATGTATTACGTTTCTTTTTGGTGGGTGTTCACGGACGGCTACGTAAACGCAAACAGGTATCCAGCCCTAGTTTTCGCCATCAAAGCAGATTCCCATCATAGCTTAAGCCATTCAATCGAACTTCACGACGGCACCGGCGACGACAACATTGTCTGGAGAGGCTTCACCATCCCCAAAACCGACGAATGGGGCGTAATCAAACTGGAGATAGGAAAAAACCACATAGACGAGTGGACGGAGAGCGTCTTCAATGTCAGCGATTTCAGGTGGGACCTCATACGGGGCGTCAGATTCAGCGTCAACCAAAAATCCTCAGAATACGGAGACGTCTGGGTGGACATGTTCCATTTTGGAAAGGGAAGATGGGAGGCAAGACGCCCCTTAGCATCGCAGGAGCCGACAGGCAGCCAAACAGCTTATGGTGTGCGTGAACTGGCGGAGGTGGATGAGGAACTCCACAGCGACAACGAATGTGACCTTCGGGCTAAGGCTTTGCTGGCGCATCTGGAGAACCCCGCCGAGTACATAACGGTGGGCAGCCCAGTCATAGACTACGGCGCCGACACATTGTTGCCGGGAGACAAGATTCACGTCACCCTTCCCAACGATAACATCGACGCTGACTACCGCATCATAAGCGTAGAATACAGACTAAACGCCGCCACGCAGACTCTTGAGGTTGTTCTGGAGCTTGGAAAAGAAACGCCCCTGCTCGCCGATTATCTGTACACCCTACAAAGCAGAAGCAGCTCGTTAGCGCGATACAAACGGGGGCAATAAAATGGATAAGAAAGTTTTGAACAAACTCGACAAATTGCAGTTCGGAGACCTTGTTCGAGTCTACTGGCTTGACGCAAGCGAAGCCATGGGCAGAACCGGGGAAGGGGGGGAGCCACATTTTGACACTCCCGTCGCCAGCATCGGACACTACGTGGGAGTTAAGGGAAAACGGGCAAGGCACCTGATTCTGCTGAAGGACATCTTCCAAATCACCGAAAAAACCTACGATCTGGTCTACAACTGCATCCCCTTGGGCATGATCGAGAAAATCAATGTCAGAAGAAAACAGGACTTGGAAACAAAGTTCCATGAAATCATCAAGCAAAACCTCATGAAAATCAAAACCAAAAGCGGACGCTTCGCCAAAGTCAAATGCAGGTGGGATAGGCATGAAAGAGCGCATCTCTAAACTGCTAACCAAGAAGGTTCTGGTGAAATCCGGCGAAAAAGTGAAACGCGTCGAGATTCCGCCCAGCCAAACCCTAGTTTACGGAGTTCTAGCAGCCATCGCCACGTTACTGCTGTTGACGCTTCTGGAGATTGCACATATGGCATTCATCGGCAACTTCAACGTCGAAATCTTCGCAACCATCACCCTGATCGTTGGAACCCTGCTTGGAACATTCTTTGGACAGAAGGTGTGAGCATATTTGAAGACTAATAACAGTGCTATGTTGAAAACAGTATTTTTTCAGAAAATCAGACGCACAGCAAAAAAATTCAAATGTAACACTCAGGAGATTCGTGCAGACCTGATTCTGGAATTGAAGCTTCTCGCCGAGATGGCGCACGAACAGGCAACCAAAATCAAGGAGCGGGGCAGACCAACCAAACAACAGCAGAAGTGGGCACATTTGGCGGCTTACATCAGCCGAAGCATCAACATGATCGCCAAGGAGTACGACACAGGCAAAATCAAAGAAAAACTCGAGGAACTTGAGAAGCGAATTAACGATGAGTTTGGAGAAAAAGATACAGAAGCTTGAGCAGCAGATCAAGCAGAAACTAACAAAAAATGTGGTGCTCCAAGAGAATCCCGTAGACTTCTTCGAGCAGGTTCTCGGATTCAAGCCAACAGACTACCAGAAAAGGTTAACCACCTTTTTCCTAGAAAACCAGTTTGTTGCAGCCCGATGGTGCAGACAGAGCGGGAAAAGCCACATAGTAGCCGCCCTGCTGCTTTACTACGCCTTAACCCAACCGAAAGTCTCCATCGGAGTTGTGGGTCCAAGCTTCAGGCAAGCCAAACTGGTCATGCGGAAAATAGCAAGCTTCCTCAGGTGTCTGCCCAAAAGCTCCATTTTGAAGGCTCGAAAAACCGTCATCTACTTCTCCAACGGCAGCGTCATAGAATGTTTCCCAAACAACCCCGACACCATCCGGGGACCCACCCTGCATCTGGTCTACTGGGACGAAATGAACTTCACAGCCAACGACGAAGAAATGTACGACGTCATCCTCTTCACCTTAGGCACCACAAACGGCAAGTTCATCTGCAGCAGCACACCATGGAGCACAGACCACGTATTCTACAGAATCTTCAACCACGCGGACTACAGCGACTTCGCCAAATCCCACATCACATGGAAAGACGCAACAGAACCAAACGGTCCACTGAAAAGGCAGATTCTGGAAAAAATACGGAGACAACTGAAGGCTGACCCGTGGCGCTGGCACAGAGAGATGGAGGCAGAGTGGGCTGAGGACGAGAGCCGATATTTCCCGCAGGAACTCATCACCAAATGCATCAGCGGCACCCTAACCTACTCCAGCTTCATAAACCGTCTCACAGGCAGATTCTGCGTTGGCGTGGACTTGGGAAAGAAACGGGACCACAGCGCAGTTGCAGTTGTAAAGCTTCTAAACAATGGTGAAGTTCATCTAATTCATCTGCACAGATTCAAGCTGGGTACCCCCTACGCCAGCGTCATCGGGTACATCAAAGCCCTCACCGACCGATACCGAACAGTGGAAGCCATCTACGTGGACCAGACGGGAATAGGCGAATACGTCACCGAAGACATGACCACAATCGTCTCCAACACCAGAGGCGTTGTTTTGACTACCAGACGAAAAGAAGAGGTGCTGAGCCACCTGAGGGAGCAGATGCAGACATGCAAGCTGTCCATGCCCTACGACAGCCAGCTAATCGCCGAGATTCACTGCGAAAAATATGAACTCACCAAAGACGGGCACACAACATTCAGCCACCCTGAAGGAACCCACGACGACAGACTGTGGGCACTAGCCCTAGCCTGCATGTCAACAAGAAAAACCGAAGCCCCATCCAAATTAGTAAGAGCGTGGTAAAACTGGGAATCAAAGAACTGTTCAAAATCACCAGACTCTCAAAAAAATACGACCGCAAGGCAGGCGTCTTCAGAATCAACATCTCCTACAAAACCAGAACGGATGTCACAGACCGCACAATCAAAGTCGCTGAAGCATTCGGCATCGGGGTAGACAGCTTTAAGGAACACGTCATCTACGACAACGTGGAACTCAAAATCGCACCCAACGACATAGTTTACATCACAGGAGACAGCGGAAGCGGAAAAAGCGTCTTGCTGAAGGCTCTGGAAAAGGATCTGCAACCAGAAACAATAAACCTCAACGACGTAAACATCGAACCATCCAAGCCCCTGATAGACACAGCCGGAAAAAACTTCCACGAAGGCTTAACCCTGCTCTCCAGAGTCGGCTTGAACGACGCCTTCCTTTTTGTGCGCCGCTACAGTCAACTCAGCGACGGACAAAAATACAGATACCGATTAGCCAAAATCATAGAATCAGACAAGAAATACTGGTTCGCAGACGAGTTCTGCTCCACCCTTGACAGGGACACAGCCAAGATTGTCGCATTTAACATCCAGAAAATCGCGAGGGAAGAGGGACGAGCCGTTTTTGCAGCCACAACGCACACAGACCTGTTCCAAGATTTGAAGCCGTCAATTCACATCCACAAACGGTTCGGAAAAGAAATCCAAGTCCACTACTACCCCAACACAGCCAACAGGGAATGCAGTCTAGTGAAACAAATGCGCATCACAAAGGGAACCAAAGCGGACTACAAGAAGCTAGCCCACTTTCACTACCGAGACTCCGGACTCTTCGCGCACCACAAAATATTCACAATGAAAAGAGACGACGAAACCGTGGGCGCCATAGTTTACGGTTCTCCGCCCCTCGCCGTAACAGGCAGACGCAAAGCCATAGGAAAAAACCTGACCATACAGGAAATAAACCGCGACATAATCCGGATTTCCCGAGTGGTCATCCACCCCAAATACCGCACCATCGGATTAGGAGCAAAAATTGTGGCAGAAACCCTCCGCAGGGCAGGCAAACCCTACGTGGAAACAATAGCGGTCATGGCAAAATACAACCCCTTCTTCGAGAAGGCAGGAATGACCAAAATCGCCGAAACCACACCCAACCCCCACATATTGGAAGTGGTGGAGAAGCTGAGAACACTCAACTTCAATCCGGTCTTCCTCACCTCAGAAAAAGCAAACCTGAACAAACTGCAAAGCATGACAAAAAAGGAACTCGAAGGCGTCAGAGCGGTCATCAAACAGGTCACAGGCATCTACAGGAAAAGAATCGCAGGCACCAAACAGGCATTCCTGAACAAACAAGAATACGGAGCCATCGTAGACGCCGCAGACACCCCAAAGTTGGCTAAAATGATCCGCATTCTTGGCTTCCTGACGCAGACTAAAGTCTACCTATTCTGGAAGAACGACCAGCATTGCACTCGCTTCTCTTAGTGTGCTGATGACCGCCTGTGAATTGGCTCTTCGGATGCTGTCCGCCTGTAGAGGAAGAATGCCACTGTAAGCACAGATAACACCAGCATTGTCGATATTAGGGCGTGAAACTCTGGGATGAGCACCACGGGTATTTCATTGTCGTCGCTATTAACGAGGTAAACTTTGTCAGTTTCACAGTTTACTCCTACATAATCGAAGTATGACGAAAAAAACCACTCTAGCTCCAAACTAGTCACTATGCCATGAGTTGTGCCGTTCAGAACATACAAGTTGTGATAATCCGCCGTGTATAACAGGTTGTTAACCGGGTCAACTGCCTCAACGGTACCATCATAATCTGAGAGCACCTCCACTAAAGTGTCACCATCCAGAACCGCGTCCCCGACATAGACATAATTGGTGTAAGGGTTAACCATCACCTCCCTGCTGAAGGAAGAGGGCGAAACAGTTCCCAAAATTTCGTACGTATCTCCATCAACAACGCATAAACTGTTGTTTCCACTCCATGTGACATACACGCGGTTTGTCTCAGGGTTAACAGCTACCCCAACAGTTTCTATGGTAGGATGCTCGTTGCTGCCCACAATATTCACAGCTCTCACAAAAGTGTATGTTTCTCCATCATAAACTACTACGCGATCATATGAGCCCATGACTACTGTCCGATCCTCGATATAAACGAGGTTTGTGACTGGGTTAACTGCAATATCGGATTGTCTGTAAATTCCTTCGTCTATTTCCCCTACCTGCTGGTTGGTGCTTCCGTCAATAACAACGATCTTATCTCCATATTCTGCGGCGTATATGCGGTTGGTTTGAGGGTTAACTGCGAGAGCTGCCACCTGCACATCTGGGAGAATTTCAGCTATCACCGTGTCTGTTTCGCCATCTATGATCAAAAGGCAGTCTTCGGCGCCAACGTATATTCGGTTTGTCTGCTCGTTGACAGCTATACATTGGGGCTCCTTATCTAAATTGATTGTAGTGATAATCTCCTGCTGCAGCGGATCCACAGTTGCTCTGGCGAAAGCCACAAGCATCAGTAACGTCAAGAGTGTTAGTGCAAAAGCTAACGAAACAGTTTTCTTCTTCATGTTTGATCGGAATGCAGGTTTGTATCTTTCTGTAATATAAATTATACTGAAGGTTTGATCAAAGAGTATAAACCATGTGTTAGCAAGCAAAGTGAACATTCCATTCACATTTCAACTCATTGCAGATTAACTGACTAAGGCAGCATTTTACCGCCAACAAATCCAATAGTCTATCTCGCCATCCACTTATCACTATACGAATCTGGTAGAAACAACTGAAGGAATAGATTAACTGCCCTTTGACAGAAAAAAATCAACTTTTCTGAAGTTTAACTTAGTTGTTTCGGCTTATTTGCGCTATGAGAGTAACATACTCGTCAATAACTTGTTTTCTAGCCTTTTTGTTTTTGATGTTGTCAATCAGGAAGCGCAGACGCAAGGCGCGACGTTTCATTTTGTCTCTACTCAAATCAACCGCCTTAAAGACAATTCTTTTCAAACAGCGGAATACGGTTTCAACTTATAAATATTATGTAGTTTTTCGGCAAAAAGCTACATTGTGACTATCTGCTGGCATATTCTTTTTACGGGAATATGCGCATTTCGGAAGCACGCTTTTTATGTGTCCAGCTTTTAGTTCCATTATAGACCTAAAATCTAGAAAAAAGTTAGAGAGGCTTAGTAACGTGGAAAACAAACGCAAACGCAGGAACCGACTTTACATAATAGCAGAGATATTGACTATAGCAAATGAAGGGAGTTTGAAAACCCAAATCATGTACAGAGCAAACCTGAGCTTTGCTCAATTAAACGAGTACCTCTCCTTCCTCATCAAAATATGCCTCCTCAAAATCCACAACGAAAACGGAAAACAAATCTATAGAACAACCGCCAAAGGCAACAAATATCTAGAAAAATACAAGGACATTGCAAACCTTTTAGGGGACAACGAAAAAAACTCTGAGCCTATCTAAAAGCTATACATTAAACAGGTGCGCCTAAACGTTACATAAGTTACATTATGGTTAAGTCGACACGAAATTTATAAACAACAAGTTTTCTTTTGCTATTCTTTTCTGGAATTGGAGAAATCTCGTTCAAAGGTAATATCCAAGCGATTAAAAATCCATTCATTAATTATTTACGAGTCTGAATTCCAGATTCGCTATCTCTCGCCTGTTGTGGAATCAGTGGTTTTCAGGTATTCAATTGTCCTCTTCTTTAATGATGGAAAACTTTCAAGCATTCGTTTCATGATTTCCCATCGGGTTTCGTGTGGATCCATTGTTTTTATCCCTTATTTGTTTTGGCGAACGGGTATTAAAAGCAATAAGTCGAAAACAGATACATGTTATCTTGAGACATACTAAACATGTTATTGTCAGCCGAAACAGAAATGAGGGGATTTATCTCCTGACCACAATACATCACAAGAATCGACAGTTAACACCCTCTCGATTATCAAAAAGGACTTTAACCGCATAGAAGTTATTTCTATAAGCTTTTTACATCTGTGCTCAGCAATATTTCACTCAGCGAAATATCGCCTTTATCTTAAGAGGTTAAGTAGACATCAAGAACATATTAAATATTAGGAGTACAAACATAATGCCCTATTATCTCGCAGAAATTAGGTTCAACAAAAACAAGAGTGAAAAATCTGAAAAAAAAGAGAAAAAAAGGAAACGGCTGATTCATAGCCTACTCACTTTAACATTGATTTCCTTGCTGATTTCAGCCCCAACGCTGCTCTTTTCAGCAACAGTGAATGCCTCTGAACCTTCATTGCCATCCATCCTCAATAGTTTGGGCTTCACTAATATCGCCCTCACCAGCACGGAAACATTTTCGTCAGGCATGTACACTGTCACATTATACGCCGAATTCGCTTGTAACAATCCTCAAAACGAGCTCAGCTACTATGCAGTTGAAACAAGCGACTTTCAGACAATTTTCACCGGACCTGAAGGGGCAACCGGCTATTTTGGCGGATACGTAGACCCACCCATATCTAAGATAATTACTGTTAATAGCCAATTTGGTTTATCCATGCTTGCTCCTGAACACAGATATTTCACAGAACATGAGCTAAACCCTGATTCTCCTGAGCAGCACGCTCAGCTATACGTAAATTTGGACTTTCCAGGCATGTTTCTGATAGGTTTCGAGAACCTGTTCGGAGGAGGATCCGACAGAGATTACAACGATATGGTGTTCTCTCTGGTGCCTTTCTGCCCTCCCGAAATCATCAGCGTGACGAGGACTCCTGAGACTCCCAACTACGATCAGTCAGTAAAGATCGCAGCTCAAGTCAAAAAGGGATATGCTCCTATTGCATCCGTTATCTTGGGCTATCAAATCAACTCTGGCAGCTGGGTTACCGTAACCATGAATCTGGAGGATGAGCTTTACGTTGCCAATATTCCAGCCCAACCGTATAATACCGCAGTAAACTATAAGGTCTTTGCCCTTGACACAATTGGAAACTATGCCGTTTCAGGACTATTTTCCTATATCGTAGGTGATTTTGTTCCTCCTGTTATCTCTAACGTTGACCATGTTCCCAACTCGCCATACCCCTACGAAAATGTCACGGTTTCAGCGAAAGTAACCGAGCCTGCAGATGCCAGCGGAGTTAAGAACGTCACCTTATGGTATACGACAACTGGCACTTGGACATTCACAGATATGACTCTGCACGAGGGGTTGTGGACAGCCGATATCCCAGGGCAGGGTGGAGGGGTCTATGTTAATTTTTTCGTTGAAGCTTTCGACAATGCAGAAAACAATGCAAAAACGTCCACTTTCAGCTACACGGTTATAATTCCAAACATTCCACCAGTAGCTGCGTTCACTAAATCGGCAGCCATCGTTTATACCGGCGAGGTCATAGATTTCGATGCGTCGGCTAGCTACGACCCAGACGGCTATATTTTTAGTTATTCTTGGGAGTTCGGAGATGGAAACACTGGTTCAGGAGTCACTGCGAGCCATTCATATGTAGATGATGGAGAATACACTGTTGCCCTCAAGGTTGTCGATAACTATGGCGCATTCAGCATCAAAAAAGATTCCATCGTTGTGAAAAACAGGCCGCCAGTAGCAGTTTTGGACACATCCTCGGCAATCCTTGACAAAGAAGAGATCGTGGCATTCGACGCGAGTGGTAGCTATGACCCTGACGGCTACATAGTTAGTTACTCATGGGATTTCGGCGACGGAAACACCGCAGCTGGAGTCACCGCAAGTCACTCATACCCCGCAAGCGGAACATACACTGTGACCTTAACAGTGACCGACGATGATGGGGCAACCGACTCTATCACCGCCACAAAAACAGTCAGGAACAGATCTCCGGCAGCTTCCTTCACCGAGTCAGCTCACACAGTATACACTAGTGAAAGCATCAACTTTGACGCTTCCACTAGCTATGACCCTGACGGCTACATAGTTAGTTACTCATGGGATTTCGGTGACGGAAACACAGCCACAGGCGTTACAGTTTCCCACGCCTACGCCGATAACGGCTCCTACGTTGTGAATTTAACCGTGACCGATAACGATGGGGCAACTGGCTCAACCCATGCCACAAAGACCGTTATGAACAGACCTCCAGTAGCAAACTTCACAGAATCGGCTCACACAGTAGACACTGGCGAGAGCATCAACTTTGACGCTTCCGCTAGTTATGACCCTGACAGCACTATAGTTAGTTACTCATGGAATTTTGGCGACGGAGATACAGCGACAGGCGTCACCGTAAGTCACTCATACGCCACAAGCGGAACATACACTGTGATCTTGACAGTGACCGACGATGATGGGGCAACCGACTCTATCACCGCCACAAAAACAGTCAGGAACAGGGGTCCTGTAGCTTCCTTCACTGAATCGGCTCACACAGTAGAAGCTGGCGAAAGCATTGACTTTGACGCTTCCGCTAGTTATGACCCTGACGGAGCTATAGTTAGTTATTCGTGGGACTTCGGTGACGGAATGGAAGGAAGTGGTGTCTCAGTTCGGCATGCTTACTCTCAGGATGGAGTATACACTGTGACCTTAACAGTCACCGACAACAACGGGGCAACAGACACCGCCGAAGCAACCAAGACGGTTCTAAATCGGAGCCCTGTAGCTTCCTTCACCGAGTCAGCTCACAGAGTATACACTGGCGAAAGCATTGACTTTGACGCTTCCGGAAGCCACGACGCTGACGGCACCATAGTTAGTTACTCATGGGATTTCGGTGACGGAAACACTGCAACCGGAGTTAAAGTGGATCATGCATACGAAGACGATGGTGTCTACAATGTTACATTAACAGTCGTTGACGATGATGGGGCAACTGGTTCAGCTACCGAGACGAAAAATGTGTTGAATAGACCACCTGTAGCAAACTTCACAGAATCGGCTCACACTGTAGACGCTGGCGAGAGCATTGACTTTGATGCTTCTGGAAGTTATGACCCTGATGGCACCATAGTTAGTTATTCGTGGGATTTCGGTGACGGAAACGCAGCCACAGGTGTGACAGTTGACCATGCATACAGTGAAGATGGAAACTACACAGTAACCCTGACTGTAACAGATGACGATGGAACTTCCGCATCATCAGTTGACACGAAGATTGTGGAGACGGGAACGGGAATAGATACTACTATCTCCTTAGCTATGCTTTCTGTGATTGGCTTAGGTGTAACGGCTTTAACAGCGACTCTTCTGTATGCTTTCTACGTAAGAAGAAAGAAAAAGAAAAAAACCTGGAATGGCTAAGCTTAGCCTTCTCTAGGCTTTGCCCCTTTTTTTTAAAAAATGTAAAATCGCGTATGTCAGTTGCGCATAGAAGGTTGTTCAGTTAAACTTAGCGGATATGCAGAACGCCCTCGAAGACCGACTCTTCAGCAACATCCAGTTCTCTTGACAGCCACAACTTCAGGAGACTGCTGTTCTGGGGAAATTCTCCCGTGTATGACACGATTCTACCCTTTGCTAGTGCATCAGCTTGGAAGGAGCCCTCTGCTTCTTTGAAAAGATAGGAGACGGTTTCTGCGCCTGCCGCCATAGTTTTAAAGTCCTCCCATTGTTTGCACTTAATGATCACTGGGGTTGTTTGGGTGTAAGATGGCGTGTCTTTGGGGGCGGTAACGTTTTTTACCATGTTGGTTATCTCGCCTTGGAGACTTGTGATGCGGTCTTCTATGTTTTCGATTTTGCCAGTTAACTCGCCAGTATCTCCCAAACTTTCGGTTATGATGCCCAGTTGGCTTATGAGATGATCCAAGTCCTTTTCGTGTTCTTTCAGGACATTTATGATAAAGTCTAGAGCTTCCAAAGCGTCGTTCTTGGTTGGTTTCCGTTCCATCTCGTTGTCTCCTTGGGCAGATATACTGTAAGGCAATATTGATAGATAAACGTAATGCATCATCAAACTGTACCATTATATTGGCAGTTATATACTAATTAGCAATTCGAACCGAGAAAACGAACAACAACATAAACACCTGAAAGTGGGGATAAAAACTTTATGAGCAATTCAGAGGATTCGATAGTAAATACGGTTGCTTCTTCTCAGACCAATTGGATTCTACAAGAACATAGATGAAAGCTACGCGGCTGGTTGAAGCGTGAGCTTCGATTTTCGGACACCCACATGACGGAGAGGCGATATCTTCTTTGCCTTATTGTAGATGTCAGAAGCAATCTTCCCAAGGACAAGTTCTTGAACGAACTGGTCGAAAGTGAGGACGGATGCCTTCTCTTTGATGATTTTATTCATAATCGTACGTATCTCCTGTTCTTGGGAAGTCTTTATGCGCGAAAGAGTAAAAACAGAAACTGCTAGCGTTAATCCATAATTATCCTTGGTTGTGACATTGAAGATTCCGTCTACTCGCGTTGTTCTTCTTCTAACTAGACTCCTCAGATAATCCCGCGAGTATTCGTGACCCTTAAAGACTGTGCGGGCAGTTTTGCCTTCAACATCCTCAACCCTGAAATACATCTTGAGATACTGATGCGCGAAGTCGTTGGTGATGTCGTAGAGAGTGCCGTCTACAATCCTTCCAATAAGCTTTGCAGGATCGTCTGCAGGTACAGTTCCCAGTTCAACCCCGCCGAAGTATGGCGGAGAAACTACCTTGTACCACTTCTTGTCTCGCCACTTGTCCTTAGTGCGTCCTCTTCTCTTCGACACCAGAGTCCCTCATTGTGAGTGGAAAAGATTTAGCGGGGAAGTATTAAAATCTTCGGCTTTTTGTTTCTCCAAGTCTTTCAATGCCGCCCATTAAAGGTCTTAAAGCTTCAGGAATCTTGACGGATCCGTCTTTCTGCTGATGCTGTTCTAGGATGGCGATCATTGTTCTGCTGGTGGCAAGGGCGGTGTTGTTTAGGGTATGAACAAAACCAGCTGGAGCCTGTCCTTCCTTTTTTCTGTACTTTATGTTCAGCCTTCTTGCCTGGTAGTCTGTGCAGTTGCTGTTTGAGCCTGCCTCTCTGTAGGTGCCGTCAGCCATCCAAACTTCTATGTCGTATTTTTTGGCTGCGATTATTCCTATGTCTCCGGTGCACACGTTTACAACCCGGTAGTGCAGCCCCAAACCGCTGTAGAGGTCTTCAGAGTTTTTTTGCAGTTCCTCATGGAATTTCCAAGAGTCATCTGGGTGGCAGAAGATGAATTGTTCGATTTTGTTGAATTGGTGCACCCTGAACAAGCCTCTGGTGTATTTGCCGTGGGCGCCCACCTCTTTTCTGAAGCAGGGGCTGACCCCTACATATTTTATGGGCAGGTCCTGTTGGAGGATGGTTTCGTCCATGAATGAGGCTGCCATTGGATGCTCGCTGGTGGCTATGAGGTAGAGGTCATCGTCTTCTATCTTATACAGTTGGTCTCCGAAGAATTCTAGGTCTGTGACTCCCAGATACGGTTTCCTGTGCATCATCAGAGGCGGCTCAATAAGCGTGTAGCCTCTTTCTCTGAGAAAATCTATCGTATAATTCATGATTGCATAGTCAAGCCTAGCCAAATCCCCCTTCAGGTAAAAGAAGCCGTGACCGGCAACTTTGGCTGCACGTTCAAAATCTACCAAACCCAAATCTGAAGCGATTTCCACGTGGCTCTTGGGTTTAAAACCGAATTTTGGAGGTTCACCAACGACTTTTTCGACAACGTTTTCGGTTTCGTCTTTGCCAAACGGGACGCTTTCATGCAGTATGTTGGGAAGCTTCAGCAAGATAGAATCGGCTTTTTCTCGGTATTCTGCAACTTGGTTTTCCAAATTCTTTATTTTTTCTGGTATGTTCTTTGCTTCTTCGATCTGTTTGCTGGCGTCCTTTCCCTGTTTCTTCAGGTTCGCTATCTGTGTGGTTATCTGTTTCCGTTTGTGGCGAAGCTTGTTTGCTTCTTTTAGCAGTTTTCTCCACTGTTTGTCGTATTCGATGAGATTGTTGAGCATCTCGATTTTTTCAGGTTCACCTCTCTTTTCCAAGTCTTTTCGTACGGTTTCTGGATGCTCTCGAATCAGTTTAATGTCTAACATCAACCTGTGCCTCGGAACCCTTTTCGCCTCAAAGTTTAAACTAACTCGATATTTAACGTTATACATGTAAGTTGAGTGAACGTCAACTCTCAGAAACCGTTTTCCAATTCAGAAAAGTGGGCACCGCAAAAAATTTATAATGGTTTATGAGGTTGGTGCTCTGATTTTCTGAAAAAATACTGTTTTCAACAATGAACCTCTATTAGTCTCCTAATATGATGTTTCTGACAAATCTCTTTGACGCTCTACGCTTTGCCCCCAACATAAATACACCACGAACAAGTGTTTTAAGGTTAAAATTTAATCTTTTTTCCCTTCTCTTACTACCTCTACCTCTTCCCCTGCCCCTATATCTTCCTACCTTCACACAATACACAAAACGAAATACAGTAAACTGAAAAACTCTCACACATAAACAATTATTTCATAGTCAAACTTTCTTGACCCGCTCAAGATATTTTTGGTCAATTTTTCTTGACAAAAAGCCTTTTCAAACCCCTAACCAAAGGCTTTAGTGGTGCCCATGGTGGGAGACCTAAGGGCAGTTCTGCTACTGCTGGTGATTCTCTGTATTCTAGTCTCAAATCCAGGAGTCAGCATAGCAAAAGCAGAACCTAAGACAATTGTTGTTCCAGACGATTACCCCACCATAACAAATGCTGTTGGCAACGCTACAGATGGCGATACGATATTTGTGAAGGAAGGAACTTACGAAATAAAGGAAAATCAGAAAGGAACGCCTGTAATTACGGGTATAGAAATAAACAAGACACTATCAATCATTGGCGAAGATCAGACAAACACTATAATCGTTTTTCCGCCAGACACCAGAATGGGTATGGAGTTGCTCTTTTCCAGGAAAGTAGGGTTTTTAGTGCATGCGGATGATTTCGTAATTTCTAATTTGACAATTACAAATTGCGAATACGGTATTCAAGTGACTGCAAATGGGGCTCAAGTGAGCAACATATTAACTTCAAGCATATACTTAAAGGGTAATTATTCTAGAATTTCTGGAAATAATCTGACTCTCGCGAGTTCTTACCCACCATTAACCGTTAAAGGTTTCTTCAATGACATCGTTCATAATATCATTTTTACCATTCAATGTGAGGGGTCATTCAACTCCATAATCGAAAATTCGGGAGAGCAGGGAAGAATCGAAGTTACTGACGACTCCAATTTTTTAGCAGAAAATTGCGTTATAGAGATTAGCTTATCTAAAGCAAATTTAAACATTATTTACAACAACTCTGTTAGCAGAATTAGACTCGTAACGTGCTATAATAACACTGTAAGTGGAAACGTCGTGAAAGGCTCGATATATACTGTTTGGGGTATTCTGATGGCTAATGGCTCAGGCAACGTGTTTTACGGCAATAATATAACGGATTTTAAAGGTTTCTTTACATCACTCGATGGAGAGAAGCCTCATGGTTATGGGGTGGCTATTGGTGGTTATAAATACGTAGCCGAGAAGAACCTGTTTTATCATAACAATTTCGTGAATAATTATATGCATGTCAGTGCCAATTGGCCAGTATTAGGCACAGGCAATTATTGGGATAATGGTGAAGAAGGTAACTACTGGGACGATTACTCAGGTGTAGATAGTAATGGCGATGGAATAGGTGACCGTCTGTATACAGTCAGTGGGTTAGAATACGTTGAAGACAGGCACACGCATGTGGTAACTGTTTTCGGTCAAGATCGTTATCCGCTTATGGTGCCTTTTGAAATTGACAAAGTAACCGTAGAGTTACCAGAGTGGGCGTTCCCACCTGATGTGTGTCTAATCACTCCAGAAAACACGACTTACAACACAACCAATGTTTCATTGAACTTCACCGTCAATGAAGAAACTTCGTGGATGGGCTACAGCCTAGACCGACAAAACAAAGTAAACATAACAGAAAACACACTAATCCTAACTGAGTTAGCTGAAGGTTCACACACCCTAACAGTCTACGCAACAGACACAGCAGGGAAAACTGGAACATCAGAAACAATCTACTTCACCGTTGACAGTAATCCACCAGTCATTTCAATTCTATCACCTGAAAACAAAGCGTATTATACCATTGAAACTCAGTTGAACTTCACTATCAACGAACCAACCTCTTGGATGGGCTACAGCCTAGATGGACAAGACAACGTAACCTTAACAGAAAACGCATTAAACCTAACGGGATTATCCAACGGTTCACACAACTTGACAGTTTACGCCAAAGACATTGCAGGAAATGTGGGAATGTCTGAAACTGTACACTTCACTATTGAATCAGACCTAACACCATGGATTACAGCTATAGCGATTATTACAGCAGTAATGGTTGCATCAGTTCTAATATACTATACACGAATAAGAAGACAGAAACAGTAGATTATCTCACATGTGTGAGAGTTTTTTAGTTTATAGTATTTCATATTTCGTTTTGTGTGAAGGTAGGAAGAGATAGGGGTAGGAAGGGGTAGAAGTAGGTAGGAAGAGAGGGGAAAAAGGTTAAAATTTAATCCCAAACCCCAAAAACCAAAAACCCAAATCTGTAGATTATCAGCATAATTTTAAAAGCAAACATCGCTACACCTATTTACGATGAGTTTGTGGGGACCTCTGGTAGCTATCCTATACGGTAGGGCAAAACTTTCAGGTAAAAAATCACGTTTAATGATAACAGTATAAGCCATCTATTCTGTCAAACAGCTGCCAAAGGCAACCAGAACTCAACAAAAAAATAAAAAGGAAATGAAAAAATGAAGAGCAAGCTATCTATAGCAATTACGATGCTAATTACGCTTTTACTGGCAAGTTCAACTTTTGTATCTATTGCCTTCTGCCCCTTTCCACCATCAGGAACCGAAATCCCAACATACAGCAAAATCCTTGTTAGCCCTAACCCTGTTGGCGTCAACCAGCAAGTTACCATCAACATGTTCAATGCCATACCCACACTCACCAGCGAAGTATACTATAATATGACAGTTGAAGTAACTGACCCTACCGGACACACCTTCACACTGGGAACTACCTTTGACAGCGACACCACCGGAGGCACTTTCACTAACTTTATTCCTGACCAAGTGGGTATCTGGGAATTCCAAATGTTCTATCCAGGCCAAACACTATCTAGGGGTTACATCCAATTACCTGGCGAAAGCAATGTTTTCCAACTAACAGTACAGGAAGAAGAAGTAGGACGAGAAAGCTTTCCATCTCCCCCGGGTCCAGAAAGCTATTGGGAGACTCCAGTCAACGCAATGAATGCTGAAAAATGGTGTGACCACATGGGAGAATGGTGGGGTCTTAGCGGTATAACTTTTGAGCAAACTGGTGCAAACTATTATGGCGGAAACTATAATCCATACACTGACTCGGTTTATGCTGGTCACATTCTCTGGACAAAGCCATGGGGTGCAGGTGGTGTATCTGGTGGCGAAGCAGGTATTGATCAAGTTACAGGACACTTCTGGACCACTAGGCAGTACCAACCCCAATATGCACCGATAATATTGGAGGGTGTAATGTATTCAGTTCTGTGGACAACATCAATGAGAAGTGCAGCACATAACGGCATTATCGCAACAGACCTGTTCACTGGAGAAACTCTCTGGACAATAGAAGACACACAAGAACGGCTGAGAGTAGGCTGGTCGCCTACCTGGCACAACATTAACGAATACGGAACAATAGGTCCCTACCTCATAACCACAGGTACACACCCAGGAGTTACATCTAGTGGAACAGCGTACCACATTTACGATGCCACCACAGGCAAATACATGGCAAGCATCATTAACGGCCAGAGCATGACCCTCGTTATCGACGATGACCGAGACTTGGTTGGCTACTATCAAGAAACCGTTGAGGGTGAAACGCATCTGGTCCGTTGGGACATGACCGAATGTGTCGGAATGACAACCAATGGCGAACCTGCTTTCGGATGGGGTCTGAACCAGGACGCGCAATACCAGTTTAGCAATGGAATAGAATTCTCTGAACCAGTATTCAATTTCGCCGAGGTTGAGGGAGTAACCGATCCTTCGCTTCTTGCAGGAGGCGGCTGGACTGGACCGTCATTCTCAATCAATGAAATAACTAACGATGAAGTAGTGTTCACTGGTGGTTTCACTTGGGGACAAGGATTTGGAGGAACAACAAACGGATGGCTAGTTGTAGGAGCCATGGACAAAAACACTGGGGCTCAGTTGTGGGCTAGAAACATCACATACGCAGAATCTGAAACCATGTTGCCATACACAAGAACGGAAATGGGTATACAAGACGGGTTATGGATTAACGCCAACATGCAGAACTTCATAGTTGAAGCTTGGGATTCAAGAACAGGAGTGAAAGCATGGACAACAGAACTAACAGGCGATAACGGTGGCCCACCGCATTACTTCGACCAATTTAACCTCCGCTGGTCACCTGGACCCGATGGTGCATCATTCTACAGAGGCCATGGAGGAGACATATGGTGTATCGAACATGAAAACGGAAACGTACGATGGTATACTAACACAACTAAACTCGTTGGCGCACCAGGAACTGAAAGCCCCTACACTATTTGGCCGCTATGGGTTTTCGAGTGCGACTGCATAACCAACAACGTGGCATACTTCCCCATTGGTGCCGAATATAACCCACCAATGTTCCCTGGAGCACAACTTTGTGCAGTAAACGTCACTGATGGCTCTCTAGTGTGGTCCGAATTGGGTTTCTATATTAGATCCACATCGTGTGCATACGATATTCTGTTATCGCTGAATGCGTACGACAACCAGATATACGCTTGGGGCAAAGGACCAAGTGCAACTTCAGTCGCAGCATCACCAAAAGTTACAGTACACGGAAACAGCATAATAATTGAAGGTACAGTCACTGACATTTCTGCAGGCACAAACCGGGACGATGTTGCAGCAAACTTCCCGAATGGTCTTCCATGCGTTTCTGATGAGAGTATGAGCAAGTGGATGGAATACGCCTATATGCAGCAGGCAAAGCCTGAAGATGTTGAAGGCGTTAAAGTATTCCTGAAGATCCTTGATCCTAATGGCGACTGGTACTCAGCCTATGTTACAACGGATGAAAATGGCGTGTTCAGCCACATGTGGGCTCCCGCTATTGTCGGCGAATATCATGTTACTGCCATGTTCGAAGGCTCCGAATCCTATTGGTCTTCACAGGCAACAACCACATTTGGTGTAGACCAAGCGCCAGCAGCAGAAGACGTTCCTAGCGCAGAAGAGATTGCTGCTACGACTGCAAGCAGACTTCCAGCATATCCAGCAATTCCAGAAATACCTGCATACCTGACAATCGACCTGGTCATACTGATAATCGCTGCAATCGGCGTGGTCATCGGCTTAGTAGTCTACATGTCACTCAGAAAACAGAAATAACCCAAATTTTTCCCTTCCCTTTTTTTATGGGGAAGTAAAACATAGAAAGAACAGAGAGAGAAACTGAGAAGGCTCAAGCACAAAAAGGCAAATGTTTTGTTAAGCGGAGAACTGTTTTTGTCAAGTTTTCATTTGTCTGAAGCCCTTTGCTAGGACGCTTAGGACGCCTTCTTGTCTGATTTTTCGGAGTATCCTCTTTGGCGATTTGTTGAAGTTGCTGTGGAATCGTTTCTGTATCTTAACTACCGTTTCGTAATCGAACTCTTCGGTTTTGACGTAGGTCACAAAATCTTCAACCCGATCGTAGAGTTTGTTCTCCATCACCTCATTGTATAGGGCACTGCCCGGAACCGCTACGTAGGTGTTAAACTGGCACCAGTCAGGATCCAGCTTCCTTGCAAACTTGAATGTGGCTTCCATGTCTCCGATTGTTTCTCCAGGTATCCCCAACATGAAGGAGCATGCTATCCGTATCCCCACTTCCTTACAAAGCCTGAATGCATGAGTAACCTGCTCCATAGTAATTTTCTTGTTGAGCTTCTCCAAAATTCTGGGTGAACCTGACTCCACTCCAAACCATACGGTCCGGCATCCAGCGTCTTTCATTTCCCTCAGCAGTTCCCGCGAGACTTTGTCAACTCTGCTGTCACAGACCCATTCGATATCCAAGTTCTCCTTTTTCATAAGCTTACATAACTCTGCTGTCCGTTTCTTGTTGATGGTGAAGTTGTCACCCACAAAATAGACTCCCTTTGAACCATAATTTTGGGCTAGATCCTTGATTTCTGCCACAACTCGGGGTGGACTAAAAGCGCGAACCCTTGACCCCCACAATTTCTTGGTCTCACAATATGCACAGTTATATGGGCAGCCCCGCACCACATTCATGGTGTCCATGGGAGTTGCGTCAAAGTATGGGGCAGCTCTGTCGTAGATGTGCATGGGCAGCAAGTGTCTTGCCGGAAAAGGGATTTGATCAAGGTCTTCGATGAGCGTGGAAGGAACTTTCACTGTTTTTCCGTTATGCCTGTAGGCGACACCTGAGATTTTGGCAACATCTGATTTATCTTCACCCTTTGTGACGCTGTTTGCAAGTTCCACCATTGCACGTTCACCCTCTCCCATGACAAGATAGTCTATCTCATGGTGCTGCAGCAGGCTTTCAGGCATGTATGTGGGCTGCCATCCACCCACCACAATCTTGCAGGAAGGAAGCACCTCTTTCACTGCTTTAGCCGTTTCAATGCATGGTCGATACGTCACGGAACCGCAGGTTATCCCAACTATTTCCGGCTCAAGCCTTCCGATTTCCTTCTTAACTTCTTCGATTGGTTTTCTAATGTTATAATTGTCAAGGATTTCCACCTGAAAATCCGCCTTTTCTAGAGCCGCACCAACATAAGCTAATCCCAGAGGGGGAAGTCTCCCCGATAAACCCCAAGGTGAATGAGGGGGCGGAGCGGTGGTCATCAATAAAATCAGTTACACTTCTCTCCTCTGATCCATATTGTAGACTTAAAATACATAAAATAGAGCCCCTAAATAATGTTCTGTAAAATCTTTGGGATGTTGCTGCTCAACCTATCACCGCCCCGAGTTCGTATGCATACAAAACGGAATCGTTTTTAACCCGCAAATATACTAACATTTTGTCTATCTGGATGGATTTGAACCAAAATGGCATGTCCCGGTCCCCCAAAGAAACCGAAGAAAGGTCCCCTGATGATCACTTCTTGGAGAGCCACTGGCGCCTGTAACTATAACTGCGTATACTGTAATGTAGACGCAAACATGAAACCGTCTCCCGACGAATTAGATACTGAATGGGGATTGCGTCTCGTTGACCAAATCTACGAATTCGGCTCTCAATGGTTCGGAATAAAGGGAGGAGAACCCCTCGTACGGAAAGACCTCTTCACGCTTATCGCCCATGCGAAAGACTTGGGACTTGATGTGCTACTGCTGACCAACGGATACTACGTGGACGGAGAAATCCTCGACAAACTAACCAAATACGATGTCTACACGTCCATCAGCATAGATGGTTCAGAAAAAGCCAACGACTCGCTAAGGGGGAAGGGGTCATACAAAGCAGCCCTGTCAGCAATCAAAAAATTATCAAAAAACGGCATCCTGAACGGTTTATCCATGGCAATCACAAACCGTAACCTCAACGAAGCCGACCATGTGGTTGGTCTAGCAGAAAAATATCATGCTAACTTTGTTTGGTTCAATCATCTTGTTCCAACAGGAAGAGCCAAACAGCATTTGGACTTGGAGCCAACGCCTGAACAGTATGAAGTGTTCCTGAATCACCTGTACGATTTAGCCCACAAGCAATACAAGGTGGACTTCGACTTTAACATACATTGCCCCCACTACATCCGAATCTACAAAGAACGGGACCCGGAAGGCTTCTGTGACTGGTACAACAAAACGCACACAGCCAAATGCATATACTTCCTGTTCGGCGGATACCTGAGCGTCCTAGAGAACGGAGACGTAATCCCATGCTTCTACTCCGAGGGCTTGACGATCGGAAACATCAAAGAGAAGCCCCTGAAAGAACTGTGGGATGACATGCAAAACTCAGAATTCTACAAGAAACTGCAAGACCCCGACAACTTGGAGGGCAAATGCGGCGTCTGCGAACATCGGCACATATGCGGCGGATGCAGAACCAGAGCGTACGCCCTCACCGGCTCCTATTTCGGCTCTGACCCAGCGTGCGCCTACATTCCTGAAGTCTTGCGCAAAAAGTAGGGGATGCCAAAACAGGTCTGCAACGTTAACTTTTTTGGTGCTGATAAAGAGAGAGCGATTGCTCTTAGTGTGGGTTGATCTAAAAGCATAAAAGAATAGGGCACATGGGAATCTTGTTGTTCAAGCAAAAACGAAGCGAGGACATAGAGTGAGAAAACTTGAACTAATCGGCTTTGTACTGTTAGCGTTGCTGCTGTCACTTGTGTTAGTTTGGCTTTCGATAAGATACACGTTCAGTCTTGCTTTCCCCCTGTCCTATTTGCCCCATAGAGCCATCGACTGGGGTTTCGTGGTTTTGAACGTTATTCTCTTCAGCCTATTTATCCTGTTCATAAGATTCAGAAAGAAAATAACACGCCTCCCCAGCAGCATTTACCTAGCATTTATAGTTGCCCTATTCGCTGAGATGTACGGCTTCCCTTTAACCATGTACATTCTCACTTGGCTCTTCGGATCAACTTTTCCAGGTTGCCTGTGGTACCCTCTAGCAGTTTTAACCGGAGAAGACCTGTTCACCTCAGTTTTTCTCGGCTTCATATTACCCGCCTCAAACCTGATTATTCTGATGGGGATACTCCTGATTATCTTTGGTTGGAGAAAAATTTACAGAGCCAAAGGCAAGCTTGTAACAACCGGAATATATGGACGCGTCCGCCATCCCCAATACCTAGGGTTTCTGCTGCTCACTCTGGGTATGAACATCCTATGGGTCACCATCTCCACGCTTCTATTGTGGCCAGTTCTAGCCATCCTGTATTATCGGCTTGCCAAAAAAGAAGACAAACAATTAGAAGAGCGATTCGGCGAAGAGTATCGGAAATATGAACTTAATGTTCCAATGCTTATACCGCGCATAAGCAACTGAAGGAACATTTTTGCGGTGCAACAAATAGCGGCTTATTAAAGTCTTGAGAATGATTATTTAGTTGGTGGCTGCCGTTTGTATACCAGCTGTGAAAGGGTGACATTGTCGTGTGGGCAGATTTGGTTTTGATGGATGGAAACGTTTTAACCATGGGTTCGTCTCAGCCCAGCGCTGAAGCAGTAGCCGTGAAGAAAGACAGAATCGTTAAGGTCGGCACAAACGACGAGATTAGGCG